>Ga0247734_1000523_pt1 | contig 33315 bp, 28 predicted proteins | sample UWRJL103311B2_FD_180933 | JGI IMG/M metagenome (GOLD analysis project Ga0247734, IMG submission 180933) | Plant litter microbial communities from Arlington Agricultural Research Station in Wisconsin, United States - UWRJ-L103-311B-2 | ecosystem: Environmental > Terrestrial > Plant litter >...
TAAACGTGCAAGTGTAGCTTTAATCTGATCTTGTATTTCTTTTTCCGTAGGCTCTTCTTTCGGTCCGCCAGATGTTCCTGGTTTACTGTTTCTAAAGTTTGGCCTGTTGGCTGTATTATTTGTGTTGTTCCTAAAATCAGGTCTGTTGGTAAAAGTCGGCGCTCCGGCAGGTCTTGCAGGAGTAGCTGGATTACCAGCAGTTTGCTGTCCCGCTGGAGATTGATTTCCGCCAGCTGGCTGATTTTGACCGGGCCCACCAGGAGTTTTCTTACGTTTACGCTTTCTTTTTGCATCATTACTGTCTCCAGATGAAGCAACAGGCTGCGATTTACGCTCAGGCGTTGTCGGCAAGACAATTTTACCAATAATGTTTGGTCCGGAAAGTTTCACCGAGCGCGCTTTAATTACCTCGACTTCGTCAGGCTTATCAGCTTTTGGTGCTACTACATCTTTAACCGGTTCTGCTTTGACAACTGGTGATTCCACAGGTTTAGGTTTTTCTTCTACTTTAATTTCTTCTGCAGGTTTAGGCGTTTCAGCCACAACAGCTTCAGCTGGTTTTTCTACAGGTATGATTACAGGCTTCACTTCTTCCTGAACTACTTTAGGCACTTCTGGTACAACTGGTGCAGGAGTTTCCGCAACAACAGCCGGTGCTACCGGTGCCTCTGCTTTAACAACTTCAGGAGCTGGAAGCTCTTCTTTTTTAACAGGACGGGTTTTTGAGTTTAAATCGTCAAGGTTTATTTTACCTACGATCTTAACACCTTTTAATGTTCCGTCGTCAACCTTTTCAGGTTCCTTTTCTGCTACTACCTCTTTTGGAGGAGCAGGAACTTCTTCCTTTTGTTTCTCAACAGGCGGAGGAGTATAGGAATGAAGGTTCTTAATTAAGATTCCTTCGTTTTCAAATTCTACATTTTTTCTAGGTGCCTCTGCAACTTTCTCAGTTACTTCAGGCTCATCACGACGAATTTTACCAATAACGATCTGATTGGCTTCTTCCTTTACGATTTTATCTCCCTGAAACTCCTTCAATAATGCATTATACATATCTCGGGAGAGTTTAGTAGTGGGTTTATTCTCAACAGAAAAGCCTTTCTTTTCTAAAAACTCAACGGCCGTAGCTATCCCTACGTTAAGTTCCTTAACTGCTTTGAATAAAATTATTGGTTTGTCGTCTGACATTGATCTCCTATTTTTTTCTTAATTCTTATACAAAAGTAACGTTTATTCTTGTTTTTTCATCCGTCTATATTTGTTTTTTAACGGTAATGAAGCGATCATGAGCTTGTTAGTGCTTTTAAAGGACTAATATGTTCCATGATCGTTTCTTCAAGCAAACGCTTATTCAAACTCTGACTGTAAAATACTGATCACCTCTTTTATAGTTTCCTCTTCAAGGTCAGTTCTTTTTACAAGTTCATCTACTGATAAAGCCAGTACACTTCTCGCCGTATCACAACCAATTGCTTTCAATTCGTCAATGATCCAGCTATCGATCTCATCCGAGAACTCTTCGATATCCACATCTTCATCTTCTTCACCGGCTTCACGGTAAACATCAATTTCGTAACCAGTTAATTTACCAGCTAATTTAATGTTATGTCCGCCACGTCCGATTGCCAATGAAACCTGGTCAGGCTTCAGATAAACCGAAGCATGTTTGGTTACATCATCCAATTTTATTGAAGTGATTTTCGCCGGACTTAATGCCCTGGTGATATATAATGATATGTTGTTTGTGAAATTGATCACATCAATGTTCTCATTTTTAAGCTCTCTCACGATTCCATGGATACGTGATCCTTTCATACCTACACAGGCACCTACCGGATCAATCCTGTCATCATAAGATTCTACAGCAACCTTAGCACGTTCACCTGGTTCACGAACGATTTTTTTGATAGTAATTAAACCGTCAAAAATCTCTGGAACCTCAATTTCGAACAAACGTTGTAAAAATTCTGGTGCGATCCTCGAAATAATGATCTTTGGTGTGCTATTCATCATATCCACCTTTAAGATCACCGCACGTACAGTATCACCTTTTTTGAAATAGTCAGCTGGAATCTGTTCTGTTTTAGGCATCATTAACTCATTGCCCTCATCATCCAACACCAACGTTTCTTTTTTCCAAACCTGGTAAACTTCACCTGTTACGATCTCTCCAACTCTATCTTTGTATTTTTTAAAGATTTCGTCTTTTTCCAGTTCGAGCACTTTAGATACTAAAGTCTGACGGGCAGCTAAAATAGCCCTTCTACCAAAACTCTCTAAAGTAATCTGCTCAATATAGTCGTCACCAACTTCCATATCAGCATCTAACTGTTTCACCTCAGCCAATTCGATTTCCAGATCGTCATCTTCAGAAAAGCCATCTTCCATAACTTTTCTTGTACGCCAGATCTCTAAATCACCATTATCCGGGTTAACAATTACATCACAATTCTCATCAGTCCCGTATTTCTTGCGCAGCATACTGCGAAATACTTCTTCCAGCACACTTATCACCGTAGGACGGTCGATGTTCTTGAATTCTTTAAATTCTTGAAATGAATCGATTAAATTAATATTGCTCATTTTTATTTAAATGAAATTAAAACCTTTGTTTCTATTATGTTATCAAAGCCGATAATGGTTTCAACCAGTTGCGCCTTTTTTCCTTTTTCTTTTACTTTAGCCTCTATCGTAATTGTATTGTCGTCCATGTCCAACAATTTTCCTTCCTTTAGCTCACCGCCGCTTAATTTAATGCTCAGTTCACGTCCAATATTCTTCTCATATTGTCTTTTCAGCTTTAAAGGCTCACCCACTCCAGGAGAAGAAACTTCTAAATTGTAAGCTTTCTCTATTGTGTTTTCTTCTTCAAGATGAAAACCAACATGCCTGCTTATCGCAGCACAATCCTGGATACTGATACCCTCATCACCGTCCACATGAATTATAAGTTTGTTGTTCAGCAACATTTTCACCTCAACTAAAAATAACTCCGGTCTGTCCGAAATCTTTTCCTCTATTAACTCTTTTACTCTGTTCTCTATTTGCATAAACCAATTTGCGGATAAAAGAAAAGAGGGGACATCTGCCCCCTCTTGCCCCTCTATATCAGCGCAAATGTAAGAATTTTATTTGAAAAATAAAAACAAATGCTGTGTCTAAATCAGGAGAGCGGTGACTCATATCTAATTTAGAAAATTCCACAACAAAGTAAAAGAGAAAATATAAAAAAAATAAACTTGGCGAAAAGAAATTGATCAGCGCATTAGCACTACCTGATCAGGCTTCATGCCCGAATTTAATTTCTGGCTTAATACCATAGCTGTATTACCAAATTTCATATTCATATAAGATACAACCAGATAACTTTTTCCCGGCACAAATGGAGTTAATGGTTTAAATATTACTGAATTGTTGGTAAATAGGATCTTTCCGGGAAAAGGCAGTTCTATACCTGTAGAATCATCGTCACCGGGCGTCTGCACTACGGAAATAATTTCCTGGTAAGCCGTATCTACATGAGGGATAGCCCTAACTTTCAATAAACCAGCCTGGTTTATTCCAGAAAACACTATTGCAGTACTATCTGGCGAAAATCCAATCAGAACTGGCTTATTATTTGCAGACGAACACGAAAATAAAAAAGTAATGCCAGTTAGCATTAACCGGTACCTAACAAACCATTTAAACATTTTATAAAAATACACATTATGAGATTTATTATCGAAATTTTATTGATGGGCCTGGCCATGCTGCTGGGTTCCTATCTAGTTCCTGGAGTCCATATCGATGGGTTCGGAACAGCCATCATTGCTGCAGTGCTTATTGCATTGGCTAATGCGACAATTGGCTTTATATTAAGAGTGCTGACCTTCCCTATCAACTTCCTGACTTTAGGTTTGGTGTCTTTTATCATTACTGTACTGATGATCTTATTAGTTGATAATGTAATGTCAGGATTTAGTACTTCAGGCTTTTTCGCAGCAGCTATCCTTGCAATCGTGGTTGCGCTGATTAAAGCAGTATTCGGTGCAATCGCTGGAAGTGATGAAGATTAAGGCTAATTCATACGTATAGACTGATCAGAGATTGATTAATACCACAATCCGACTAAGAGCACTGTGGTGATTATGCCAATATATATTTCAATAAAGAGGTCCCCTTTCGCATTATGCGAAAGGGGACCTCTTTATTGAAATATATATTCTACCTTATCTCAGTATCTCTCTCGAAATCACTAGCTGCTGGATCTCTGAAGTACCTTCGTATATCTGTGTGATTTTCGCATCTCGCATTAAGCGTTCTACATGGTACTCTTTCACAAACCCATATCCACCATGCACCTGCACAGCCTCTATAGTTACATCCATGGCTACTTTAGAAGCAAACAATTTAGCCATAGAACCCGCAAGTGTATAAGACAACCCCTGATCTTTCAGCCACGCTGCTTTATAAACCAACATTCTTGCCGCCTCAATCTGCGTGGCCATATCAGCTAACTTAAACGCAATTGCCTGGTGATCAGAAATAGGCTTACCAAATGATTTACGTTGTTTGGCATAGTCAAGCGCCAATTCATAGGCACCAGCAGCAATACCTAGAGCTTGCGCAGCTATACCAATCCTACCGCCTTCCAGGGTTTTCATGGCAAACTTAAACCCAAATCCATCTTCGCCAATTCTATTTTTTTTGGGCACTTTAACATCATTAAACATCAGGGAATGCGTATCGGAACCCCTGATACCCATCTTATTTTCTTTAGGTCCGATAGTAAATCCTTCCGTCCCTTTTTCTACAATAAAAGCATTAATACCTTTGTGCTTCAATTCGGGATGAGTCTGCGCAATTACCAGGTATGTGGAAGCCGTACCGCCATTGGTAATCCAATTTTTAGTTCCATTTAATAAATAGTAATCACCTTTATCTTCAGCCGTAGTATGCTGAGACGTCGCATCAGAACCAGCTTCGGGCTCAGAGAGGCAGAATGCACCGATTTGCTGACCGGAAGCCAAGGGAACAAGATATTTCTCCTTTTGATAGTCAGATCCGAAAGCTTCCAGTCCGTAACATACCAAAGAATTATTTACGGAAACAACAACCGATGCAGAAGCGTCAATTTTAGACAGCTCTTCCATAACAAGCACATAAGAAACAGCATCCAACCCACTGCCCCCGAATTTCTCGGACACCATCATCCCCAAAAAGCCAAGTTCTCCAAGCTTTTTAATTTGTTCTGCAGGAAATTTTTGATGTTCATCCCTTTCAATAACACCGGGCCTTAATTCCTGCTGCGCAAAATCCCTGGCAGCCTGCTGGATCATCAGTTGTTCTTCACTTAGTTGAAATAGCATAATAATTATATTTTAAAATATACTTTTTACCAAATTTAGTATTTCCAAATCGGAAATACTATGGCTGCATAGCATTTTTTAAAAAACCATTCTGCTAAAACGAAAGCAAGACCGCTAATCCAACTATTTCAAAAGATGATTGTTATCATCAGGAAATACCAGGATCGGATTATATTTTTTAGCTTCTTCGATTGGCAAAGAACCATAAGACATGATGATTAAAATATCACCTACCTGTACCAGTCTGGCTGTTGCCCCATTTAAACACACCATTCCGGTGCCGCGTTCACCCTTAATTACATAAGTCTCGAACCTTGCACCGTTGTTATTGTTGACAATTTGAACCTTTTCATTAGCAATAATCTGCGCAGCATCCATTAGATCCTCATCAATAGTAATGCTGCCCACGTAATTCAATTCCGCCTGTGTTACTCTAACACGGTGTATTTTCGATTTTAATATCTCGATAATCATAATACAAAGTTAGATAAACTTTATGTTCATTCAGTGGAAATGTGTCAGTTAAGGATCATGTTATCGATTAAACGAGTCTCACCCACCTTCGCAGCAACTAATGCAACAAGATTTTCGGTTTGTTTATCTTGTTCTGGAAGAAGGGTTTCACCACTTGCAATTGTAAAATAATCTAAATTTACTCCTGCAGTATTGCTGATCATTTCAGTTGCCATTTTAAGCAATTCATCAATGCTATATCGATCAAAATTATCCTTTACAAACTGCAATGATCTGCTTAGCACGAGTGCATTTTGCCTGTCGGATGCAGACAAATGAATATTTCTTGAACTCATTGCCAATCCGTCGTCCTCCCTGATAATAGGACAGGATATTATTTTTACAGGCATATTTAACTTCGCAACCATATTGCGGATCATTAAAACCTGCTGAAAATCCTTTTGTCCAAAAAAAGCGAGGTCGGGATCTACAGCGGTAAAGAGCTTATTAACAATCTGTGTAACGCCTTGATAATGCCCCTTTCTAAACGCACCCTCCAATAGAAATTCTGCATTCCCAAGATCAATATGCCAGTTTTCAGGACCTGGATACATCTCTTTTACAGAAGGCATAAAAACGAAATCACAACCCGCTTCCTGTAACATTTCAATATCATGTTCCAGCGGCCTGGGATATTTTTCCAGATCCTTAGGATCAGTAAATTGCGTAGGATTTACAAAAATACTGCAGACCACTACATCGGCATTTTGCTGTGCAATTTTCACTAGAGAGACGTGCCCTTTGTGCAAAGCACCCATTGTAGGCACTAACGCAATTTTTTGCCGAGCCAGTTTTTCTGACTGCAGCAGCATTTTTAATGCTGAGATTGTATGAATAACTTCCAAACCGGGTTGTAATATTTGAGTTCCAAAGTTGGGCATTAATATAATCCCAACAAAACATCATGGCAAAAAATTGATATTTTTGAATAAATTGCTTACCTTTGCCCCTTGATTATCTTTTCTTTAACATAAATATTTATTCACAAATATGGAGATGGCAAAAACGAAGCTACTGATTGTTACACACGAGATGTCGCCTTTCCTCGAACTCACCAAAATTTCAGAGATCACCCGTCAATTACCTCAGGCTATGCAGGAAAAGGGATTTGAGATCCGTATTCTAATGCCGAGGTTCGGAAACATCAATGAACGAAGGAACAGATTACACGAAGTGATACGTTTATCGGGGATGAACATTATGATTGATGATAATGACAACCCGTTAATTATCAAAGTCGCGTCGATCCCGGCAGCACGTATGCAAGTTTACTTCCTGGATAATGAAGATTATTTTCAGCGGAAGCATGTATTCAGAGACAAGGAGAGCAAGTTTTATGCGGACAATGACGAAAGAACAATATTCTTTTGCAAAGGCGCACTCGAAACTGTTAAAAAATTAGGATGGGCACCAGACATCGTACATTGTCATGGCTGGATGACTGCGCTCGTACCAGCGTACATCAAGACATCTTATAAGAACGATCCTACCTTTAAAAATTCAAAAGTTGTTTACTCTGTATACGAGAACTGCTTTACTGAATCTTTAAACAATGATCTTCACAAAAAAGCAGTAATGAATAACATGACTGCGGATGATACTAAAATGTTTGAAAATCCAGATTGCAATACCATGCATATCGGTGCGATAACTTATTCTGATGCTGTAGTTTTAGCCGATGAGAAGATTGACGCTAATGTGTTAAAATTTGTTAAAGATTCCAATAAGCCAACTTTAGCTTTTAATTTAACCGAAAATTTCGAGAACTTCTATTCATTATATGAAGAAATCTCGAATGATGAATTGGTTTCAATAGCTTAAACTCAGGTATTATTAAATTAAATATGAAATTTTCAAAACTAGACTTATTGACCCTGTTAATAAGTCTTTTTCTTTTTTCGTCTTGTAAAGACGCTAGTACTATTGGCCTGGATATCGATCCAAATAACGCAATCAAAGGCACCCTTTTGGACACTGCAACAGTAACTTCCAGAACGGTAACCGATATTCCAACTGCAACTTACTCTACCGGAGCAGGAATGCAAAGATATCCATTAGGATTTATGGTTGACCCCGTATTTGGAACAACTACATCAAGCATAGCGATGTCAGTGAACTTACCTTCAGCAACAGCTTACAGCTTTGGAAAGGTACCAGAAATTGATTCGGTCGTACTGGTTATGCCTTTTCAAAAAACAAGCACAACTGCAATCACAGGATCTACCATCTTAAACAATGAGTTTTATGGAGATAGCACGGCAGTATATTCAGTGAATGTACATCAGCTTTCATCCAATTTATCTACTCAAAGCACATGGTTAAGTAACAAAACTTATGCGACTGGTGATCTTTTAGGGACTTTCACAGGAGCTATCAAACCTAATACCCGGGTAAGTATTGTGGATATTGTTACGGGCGGAACAGACACAGTAAGATCGGTACAGCCACAGCTAAGAATCAGATTAAACCCTGCACTGATACAGAACAAAATAATTGCAATTGATTCTATAAACAGAAATACCAACGTTAAATTTAACGAACGTTTCAAAGGATTAAAAGTAACCGCTACTTCAGCTACTAAAACCGGCGGGATAATGTTCCTGAACTTTAGTACTGACAGTTCAAACGTAGAAATCTATTACAAAAAACAAACCAGCACAATAGATAAAAAAGATACCGTTCTTGTAAGGTTCCCAATTCTAACTACAGTAAATGCTGTTGCCGCATCTATAACGCATGATTATGCCAATACCCCTATAGCTACACAACTGGCTACTCCTGCAGAATATCAAACCACCTACATCCAGTCACTGGGTGGGGTACGTAATAAGATCACCTTCCCTTACCTGAAAGACCTTGTGTCTAAAGTCGGTGCAAAAATGGTAATTAATAAAGCAGAACTAGTTATAGACATCAGTGACCCTGCAGACACGATACCTTTCAAAACACCACCAAGATTAGCATTATATAGGTATGATATCGCGGAACAAAGACAGCAGATAGCAGATAATAATCCGTATTCTAACACTAATACCACTGGTGATATACGTACAGCTACTTCTCAGATTCCATTTGGAGGATATTATAACCCAACTAAGAAAAGCTATACATTTGTAGTAACAAATTATATACAAGATATTATTGATGGTAAAACCGTTGATTACGGCACTTATCTTACTACAACACCTTACTCTGAATTTAACTTGTTCCCATTCCCCACTACTGCCTCAAGAGCAGTGATAGGGTCGTTTAATAATACTGGTAACAGAAAAATCAGATTGAATATTTATTATGTAAAAGCTAGTCAGTAGCTCCTTACAATATTGAATAAACTAAAAGAGCGGCTTCATAGGAGGCCGCTCTTTTAGTTTAAATTAAATATCTTCAACCCGTTCACGATTGAGATTTTTAGTGTGTACTTAAAATGGCAGGTCTCCTGCTATTCCATCTGAGTCAAGGTAATCATTCTCACTTTTGGGGGTGGAGTTCGTCGTTACCGGGGTATTCTCAAAATCACTTTTTCTTCCCAGGATTGTAAAGTTTTCTGCTACTACTTCAGTAACATATTTCTTTATCTTTTCCCTGTCTTCGAATGAGCGCGTTCGTAATTTACCTTCGATGTAAACAAGCTTGCCTTTTTGCAAATACTTGGAAGCTACTTCGGCTAATCCCCTCCACAGAACTATGTTGTGCCATTCTGTTTGTTCGATGCGCTTACCGTCTTTGTTGTAAGTTTCTGATGTGGCTAGTGGAAAGCTGGCAACGGTAACACCACCATCTAAGTGACGAACTTCAGGATCCTTGCCTAAATGTCCCACTAAAATTACTTTGTTAATACCTGACATGAATTTTGGAGTTTACTATTTTTCAAAATAGAGGTTAATAAATTTGGTTAGAATTTTTGGCTGCGGAAGTTCGTCTAAATCAGCCCATGAGACCCAATTCACTTCCGCAGTAATATTAAAGTTAATGATATAATTGTCTAAAGCAAAAAACTGAACATATATAATTTGGTGCGTCAGCAAATGTTTCATTTCCATCAATGAAAGAATACTAACACGATCACCGAATTTTTGTTTCACCTCATTTAAAAATTCTTCATTACCGACACTTACAGGTAGAGTTGTTTCAATACTTGGGAAATCATACAGGTGCTGCCATATATCTTCCTTTATCCTTTTATTAACTAAAACACGATCTCCATCCTTACAAACAAAGTAATTGATATACCGTGTTTTAACAGTTAGTTTCTTCAGTTTTACCGGAAGCACTGGCACCAGCAAATTGTTTTTTGCAAAACAAGAAAGCTGAAGCGGACAAATAACACAGTTTGGAGATTTAGGCTTGCATTGCAGCGCACCAAATTCCATAATTGCCTGGTTATATAAAGCGGGATCTTCAGTAAAAAGGAGCGACTGGGCGAGTTCGGAAAATTGTTTCTTTCCTGCAGTACTGTTAATAGGTGTACTCACTCCGAAATACCTTGCCAGCACACGAAAAACATTCCCATCTACTACCGCTTTGGCTTCCCCCGATGAAAATGAAGAAATTGCAGCAGCTGTATACTCTCCGATTCCTTTCAATTTAATGAGGTCGGCATAAGCAACGGGAAAAACACCATTATGCAATTCTTCAATTTGCCTTGCAGTAAATAACATATTCCTGCCGCGGGAATAATAGCCTAATCCCTGCCATAATTTTAATATTTGGGTTTCTGTAGCAGCGGCAAAATCCGACACCGTTGGATAAGCTTCAAGAAAACGGTTAAAGTACGGCATCCCCTGCTCTACCCTTGTCTGCTGCAATATAATTTCTGATAGCCATATCACATAGGCATCTTGCGTATCTCTCCATGGGAGGCTTCTTTTATTGTTCAGATACCATCTGATAATCTCTTCCTGAAATGCCATAACCCCAAAAATACATTGTAATTTTTCATTTGAGTATATATTGCTGTTATTTGTAATGAGCTTATATTAGCTTTTAGCCATTTTATCATAAGAATCGTAAGCAAACTGCGCTTTCATATAATCAAAACATTACTTTTGTTTTTTAATAAAAAGCACAAGAAACAAGCGTTTCATGTTATGGCTATATTAAGGAAATAAGACTAAATTTAACAGAAGTTGCAATTCTCTGATATAAATCGGGATAAATAATTGATCTTTTATTTTCCTATCTCATTAAAAAGCAATACTTTTGCAACCCCAAATCACTTATAATATTAAACACACAACAATAAATAATAGAAAATATGACTAAGGCAGATATTATTTCAGAGATATCAACGAAAACAGGAATTGAAAAGGTAGATGTACAAGAAACCGTTGAGGCATTTTTCAAGGTCATCAAAAGTAGCATGATCGGTGGAGAAAATGTCTATGTAAGGGGTTTCGGAAGTTTTGTGGTTAAGAAAAGAGCACAAAAAACGGCTAGAAATATTTCAAAAAATACAGCTATTATCATCCCTGAGCATTTTGTTCCAAGTTTTAAACCAGCAAAAGTTTTTGTTGATAAAGTGAAAAACAACTCGAAAAAACTAAGCGTAGAGGCTTAATCTGCTCATGATGAACACTATCCGATCTAAACAAACAATAATAGTAGCCGCAGTTATACTGTTAGCTGTGTTTTTGTTTACAAGAGATATTAAGGGTCTAGTGAAGCCAAAGCAAGAAACAGCTGGTGCGCCTGCAGCAGGTCAATTGACCTCAGCAAGTAGTACAATTAATTTAACAGAGGTTTCTACAGCGGCAAAAAATTCAATTAATGCAAACCTTGCAACCGAAATTACTACATTGGAAAATGCATATCAAACTGCATCAGAAAACGAAAAAGTAAATTCGGCGAGAATCCTTGCAGAAAAATGGGACGATGTTGAGCAAGTTATACCAAGCGCTTTATATCTGGAAATCATTGCTAACAAAGAGCATAACCTAACTAATTGGTTAGCGGCAGGCGGCAGATTGATGAAAGCTTTTGATAATACACAAGATAGCTTGCTATCCCCTGTGTTATTACAAAAGGCAAATACAGCTTATACAAACGCGGTTGCACTGGACTCGGCAAATTTAGAAGCTAAAACAGGGCTAGGTATTACCATCGTTAATGGAATGGGCGCACCTATGTCCGGAATTGCGATGCTACTGGATGTAGTTAAAAAAGATCCTAAGAACATGAAAGCAAGTATGAGCTTAGGTACTTTCGCAATTAAGTCTGGCCAATTCGATAAAGCAATTACAAGGTTCAATGATATCATTGCCATCAAGCCCTCACCAGATGCTTATTTTTATCTGGCTACAGCTTATGAAAACCTTGGGAAAAATAAGGAAGCAGTTGATGCATACTTAAACAGTAAAAAGTTAGCAGCAAACCCAACCTTATCTAGTTTTATTGATAAGAAAGTTGTCGAGCTGAAAAACAAAAATTAATAAACAGATTTATAAAAATATTTTAAACCTTACAATTATGCCAAGCGGTAAAAAAAGAAAGAGACATAAAATGGCTACCCACAAACGTAAAAAACGTTTAAGAAAGAACAGACATAAGAAAAAATAGAATTTTCTTTCATGATCAACGAATGATAGATACTGAGATCACTCTTAGTATCTATTATTCGTTGATCTGTTTTTTATATTCAGTCCATGTGTTTAATAAGGGATTCATCCCTTAAAATGTATAGCTTTTGGTAAAGGAATTAATTATCGATTCATCTCCTACGGGAGTAACCATAGCTTTGATTGAAGATAAACAACTTGTAGAACTTCACAAGGAACACATTAACACTAATTACGCCGTTGGCGACATTTATTTAGGCCGCATTAAAAAGATTATGCCGGGACTAAATGCTGCGTTTGTTGATGTGGGTTATGAAAAAGATGCATTTTTGCATTATTTCGATCTTGGTCCGCAAGTTCAATCTTTATTAAAGCTTACAAAAATTAAGCGGAATGGCACTGTTAGTGGAACATTATTAGACAATTTAAAGCTTGAAGCCGATATTAATAAGGCTGGCAAAATATCTGAAGTTGTCTCCAAAAACATGCTTTTACCTGTTCAAATAGCTAAAGAGCCTATTTCAACTAAAGGACCGCGTTTAAGCTCTGATCTTTCTATAGCAGGACGATATATTGTATTAGTCCCGTTTTCTAACGTTATTTCAATATCAAAAAAAATTAAGAGCAATACAGAACGTAATCGTTTAAAAAAGATTATTGAAAGTATTAAGCCTAAGAATTTTGGTGTAATCATCAGAACTGTTTCTGAGGGTAAAGGTGTAGAAGAACTGCAGAAAGATCTATTAGATTCTGTTTCCAAATGGGAAAGCTTCATTAAAAAATTACCTGAAGCAGAACCATCCAAACGTGTTTGGGGAGAAATGGACAGAACGTCGACACTGATACGCGACATACTAAGTGCGGATTTCACCAATGTTTATGTGAATGACAATAATTTGTATGAAGATATCCGTTCTTACGTTCATGAGATCTCTCCTGAAATGGAGAAAATAGTAAAACCTTACAAGCACAAGGAACCAATCTTTGAGCATTTTGGTATTGAAAAACAAATTAAGAATGGATTTGGTAAGACCGTAAATCTTGCTGGTGGTGCTTATCTTGTTGTAGAACATACTGAAGCCCTTCACGTAATCGATGTAAACAGTGGTAATAGAACTGCTAACAAAGAAAACCAGGAAGAGAATGCTTTACAGGTAAACAAAGAAGCAGCAAAGGAAATTGCCCGCCAATTGAGGTTACGTGATATGGGTGGTATTGTGGTTATCGATTTTATCGATATGCATAAGCCTGTTAACCGTAAAATGCTGTTTGATTACCTTAGGGAGTTGATGTTGCTGGATCGTGCTAAACACACTATTCTGCCTCCTAGTAAATTCGGATTAGTACAGATTACACGTCAGCGTGTCCGTCCGGAAATGAATATTGTAACTAGTGAAGTTTGCCCGATGTGCCATGGTACCGGCGAAATTAAAGCAAGTATTGTTTTAATGGATGACATTGAAAGCAACATGAATTACATTTTAAGGGAGCAAAATGAAAAGAACATCACTTTAAGTGTTCACCCGTACATCGAAGCATTTATCAAAAAAGGTATCTACTCTTTGCAATGGAAATGGTTCTTTAAATTCGGACAAAAGATTAAAGTAAAATCGGTTCCGTCTTACTTATTAACAGAGTTTCATTTTATCTCTTCTAAAGACGAAGAAATAAAGTTGTAGATTCCCTGTTCAAAACATAATGACAAAGCCTGGCTGCTGAAAAGTAACCAGGCTTTGTCATGTAAAGACCTTTTTTTTATTCGTTTAATAAAGGTTAAATTTGTGTTCAAAATAAAATCAATTGGCTAAAACTAAATCAGCATATTTCTGTCAGAGTTGTGGGTACGAATCAGCTAAGTGGCTCGGCAAATGCCCTTCTTGTAATTCATGGAATACTTTCGTAGAGGAAGTTATTGAAAAGAATGTCGCCAATATTCCTGCATGGCAACCTTCGGGCTCCAGTAAAAGATCAAATAAACCAAATAAGGTTGCGGATATCGCCTCTTCTGAAGAGAAAAAGATTTCAACGAGCGACTTTGAATTGGATCGTGTACTGGGAGGCGGACTGGTACAGGGTTCCGTTATCCTCATCGGCGGGGAACCTGGAATTGGTAAATCTACGCTAATGTTACAGGTGGCTCTTAATATCAAGGGTAAAAAAGTACTTTATATATCCGGAGAGGAAAGTGAACAGCAAATTAAAATGCGTGCAGAACGGATTACTAATAGTCCTGCTGCAGATTGTTATATTCTTACAGAAACTTCTACACAAAATATTTTCAAGCAGATAGAAGTACTGGAACCTGATATTATTGTTGTCGATTCCATACAAACGCTGCATTCTGCGCATATAGAATCTACACCAGGGAGTGTTTCACAAGTAAGGGAATGTACTGCCGAACTACTTCGTTTTGCGAAAGAAACGGGCACACCGGTGTTCCTGATTGGGCACATTACCAAAGACGGTGCAATTGCAGGCCCGAAGATTCTGGAACATATGGTAGATACTGTTTTACAGTTTGAAGGTGACAGACACCACGTTTACCGTATCTTGAGGTCGATCAAAAACCGATTTGGCGCCGCAGCAGAACTCGGTATCTATGCGATGCATAGTGGCGGATTACGACAGGTCTCCAATCCATCAGAAATCTTATTGTCACAACGGGATGAAGAATTAAGTGGAATTGCTATTTCTGCCACATTAGAAGGCGCCAGACCTATGCTGATAGAAACACAGGCATTGGTGAGTACTGCAGCATTTGGAACACCCCAGCGTTCTGCTACAGGGTTTGATACCAGAAGAATGAACATGTTGCTTGCTGTACTGGAAAAACGTTGTGGTTTCCGTTTGAGTACACGAGACGTGTTCCTGAATATTGCAGGAGGAATAAAAGTAGAAGATCCGGCGATCGACCTGGCAATTTTGGCAGCGATTATTTCTTCTCATGAGGATATTTTTATATCCTCAAAGATTTGCTTTGCAGCAGAAGTAGGATTATCTGGAGAAATAAGGGCGGTTAACAGGATTGAACAACGGATTTCTGAAGCAGATAAATTAGGCTTTGAACGGATTTTTGTATCTAATTACAATTTAAAAGGGTTAGTTATGGACAAATTCAAGATAGAGGTCACCGGGGTAAGCAAGATTGAAGATGTATTCTCGTTATTATTTGGCTAAATAATATTTAGTACTCCATTCGCTATTTAGAAATATTTTAAATAATTTTAGGTAATTATTAATAATCAACTATTAAATACCGAAGGAGCCAAATTCGCATGTAGTAATTAATCAAATTATTACGTTCTAATGCAAGCTTCATAAATTATAAAAAATATTCTTATGAAAAAACTGATTTTAAGTTTATCGTTCGCCCTTTTTACCGCAATAGCCTTTGCACAGTCAACTGATACACTAAGCGGACAATCTTTTGGAGATGGTGTATCACCTGGTAATTTGAATCAGGCGGCACAAGTTGCTTCAGTAATGGGCGAAAAAAGTACTGCCGACATGAAAATAACCGGCGAAGTGGTAGAGGTATGCAAGAAAAAAGGCTGCTGGATGACTTTAAAAATGCCAGATGGAGAACCAATGCGCGTAACATTTAAAGATTATGCTTTTTTTATGCCTAAAGATATTGTTGGTAAAACAGTAGCACTAGACGGAATCGCAAAGAAACAAACAATTTCTGCCAGCCAGCTACGCCATTACGCAGCGGATGCTAAAAAATCTCCTGAAGAAATTGCAAAAATCACCGCTGATAAAGATGAAGTCGCTTTTGAAGCTAAAGGGGTAGTAATCTTAAATAAAGAAGCTAAATAGCTATTCCTAATTAACAGTTTCCTTTATCAAAGGTATATTCGGAAATTTTCATCCCAGAGTTTAAGCCCGTGGCGGGCGCACTACAAAAAAGCCCTTCAGCATAAGATGCTGAAGGGCTTTAAAGTTTATTATCCTTTCCGGGACTACTTCGATAAGTACATCGATTTGTTTCTATACAATTGTTTGAAATAAGGATCTTCCAGATCTTTAATGAAACGGATAGATTCTCCAGTCGATTTCATTTCTGGGCCTAATTCTTTCGGCACTTCAGGGAATTTATCATAAGAGAATACAGGTTCTTTAATTGCATAACCTTCTAGCTTACGTACAATCGTAAAGTCTTTCAGTTTCGCAACGCCTAACATGATCTTAGCTGCAATATTGATATAAGGAACATCGTAAGCCTTAGCGATAAAAGGAACTGTTCTAGAAGCTCTTGGATTCGCTTCGATTACATATACTTTTTCATCTTTAACAGCAAACTGGATGTTTAATAATCCGATTACGTTTAAAGCTTTAGCAATTTTCTTAGAGTAAGCTTCCATATCGCTCATTACCTTTTCAGAAAGTCCGAAAGGGGGCAATACAGCAAATGAATCTCCAGAGTGGATACCTGCTGGCTCAATGTGTTCCATTAACCCTACAATATGCACATCATCACCGTCAGAGATAGAATCTGACTCAGTTTCTTCTGCCCTATCCAGGAAATGATCAATCAGCACCCTGTTACCCGGTAAATCACCCAGTAACTTCACTACAGCTTTTTCCAAATCTTCATCATTAATAACGATGCTCATTCCTTGTCCGCCTAATACATAACTAGGGCGAACTAATACAGGGTAGCCAACTTCATTAGCTACCACGATAGCTTCTTCAGCGTTTTCTGCAACACCGTATTTAGGATAAGGAATATCAAGTTCTTTTAACAAATCAGAGAACCGTCCGCGATCTTCCGCAACATCCATATCATTGTAAGAAGTACCAATAATTTTCACGCCCATTGCGTCAAGCTTCTCCGCCATTTTCAATGCAGTTTGTCCGCCTAACTGTACGATTACTCCTACCGGGTTCTCCAATTCGATGATTTCACGAACATGCTCCCAGAATACCGGCTCAAAGTATAACTTATCTGCCATGTTAAAATCTGTAGACACTGTCTCAGGATTACAATTGATCATGATCGCTTCAAAACCACTTTCTTTAGCAGCTAACAATCCGTGTACACACGAGTAGTCGAACTCAATTCCCTGACCAATACGGTTAGGACCTGATCCAAGAACAATGATTTTCTTTTTATCCGAAGGGATAGATTCATTTTCCTGTTCAAAAGTTGAGTAGTAATACGGCGTCTGTGCAGCAAATTCCGCAGCACAAGTATCAACCATTTTATACACACGTTTAATTCCCAGAGATTTTCTGCGGTCGTAAACTTCATCTTCCGTTACATTGCCTAATAAGTAAGCAATCTGTATATCAGAGAATCCTTTTTCTTTGAGCGTTACAAAGAAATCTTTGGGTATATTATTTAACGAATAACGTTTTAATTCTGTCTCCAGGTGAACAAGCTCCTGAATTTGTGAAAGGAACCATTTATCAATCCTGGTTACTTTACGGATAGACTCTAATGGTACACCCATGCTCATCGCATCTTTGATCAGGAACAAACGGTTCCAGCTTGGATGTTCAAGGCCATACATGATCTCATCAATACTTCTGTTATGTCTGCCATCAGCACCAAGACCTGCACGGCCGATTTCCAGACTCTGACAAGCTTTTTGCAAGGCTTCGATAAAGCTGCGCCCGATTGCCATTACCTCACCAACAGATTTCATCTGTAAGCCAAGCTGCATGTTCGCACCTTTAAATTTATCAAAATTCCAACGAGGGATTTTAACGATCACATAATCTAGCGTAGGCTCAAAATAAGCCGATGTAGTTTTGGTGATTTGGTTTTCTATTTCATCAAGGTTATAACCAATAGCTAGTTTAGAAGCAATTTTAGCGATTGGGTAACCTGTTGCTTTACTTGCTAATGCTGACGAACGTGATACCCTTGGGTTGATTTCGATAGCGATGATATCGTCGTTATCTGGGTTTACCGAGAACTGAACGTTGCATCCACCTGCAAAATTACCAATTGCACGCATCATTTTGATCGCCTGGTTACGCATATCCTGGTAACAGCTATCTGATAATGTCATTGCCGGCGCAACAGTGATCGAGTCTCCTGTATGAATACCCATCGGGTCAAAGTTTTCAATAGAACAAATAATGATTACATTATCATTGCTATCTCTTAATAACTCCAACTCATATTCTTTCCAGCCTAAAACTGCTTTTTCTACCAATACTTCGTGTGTTGGAGAGGCTTCTAACCCGCGTTTAAGCGCTGCGTCAAATTCTTCTTTTTTGTGGACAAAACCACCTCCTGATCCACCTAGTGTGTAAGAAGGACGGATTACCAATGGATAACCGATTTCCTGTGCTGCTTCTTTACCTTCTAAAAATGAATTGGCAATTTTTGAAGGTGCTACACCAACACCTATATCTACCATTAACTGGCGGAAAGCTTCTCTGTTTTCTGTTTTTTCAATTGCAGCAACATCGACGCCAATAATCCTGACACCGTATTTCTCCCAAAGGCCGTTTTCGTCTGCCTCTACGCATAGATTTAAAGCAGTTTGCCCACCCATGGTAGGTAATACCGCATCAATTTTGCGTTCAATTAAAATCTCTTCAATAGATGCGATAGTCAGCGGTCTAAGATAAACATGGTCTGCAATTACCTTATCAGTCATAATTGTCGCAGGATTGGAGTTTATAATAGAAACTTCAATTCCTTCTTCTTTTAATGATAATGCAGCTTGGGATCCCGAGTAATCAAACTCACAGGCTTGGCCAATAATAATAGGTCCGGATCCGATAATCAATACTGAACGTATGGAGGTGTCTTTAGGCATAAGGCTTTAAAAAAGTCTAAAGTGTTTTAGTAAAAAATGCTGGTCTTGTAAGACCTGATAGCTGGCGAGATTTTCTGTGCTATTGAGGAAGAATCCCGACTGTTCTGTCGGGATGCAAAGTTACAGTTTTAGGCGATAAAATTGCAGATTTTTTTAAAAAGGAATTTTAGGGTTTGCACGCTCCAAAAACGAAGATTTATTAATCTCTATATCTATTTCATATGACCACGTACTTTGACTTCCATTTGTGCGTTTAAAGGGCATGGACGCTTATTTCGGCTCCATTAATGACTATAGCTATATCAGTATGAAAAAATTATTACTTACCGCTCTCACCTCAATAATTTTATTTAGCGGATGCGGAACTGTCCAATCAATCATTAAATCAAGCTTTCCTTACACGGCAACACTGGTTCTTCCCGCATCATCAAAGAACGATACTACCTTATCCGCTACCAGTGCAGCAAGTAGCTTCGACGAAGTATTCGGCAACCAGAATGGCAATAACTATATCAGAGATGTAAGGATTGCTTCTGCACGACTGATTGCAGCTAACCCGAATGATAAAAGCATGGGTATGTTTAAATCTGTGAAAATGTTCATTTCCAATGCAGGCAGTGGCGAAGTCATGGTAGCGTCACGAAATGACGTTTCCGAAAATATTGGTTCCTCCCTCGTACTAGACATTGACAATTCTCGTTTTCTTGATACGTATATCAAAGGCAATAGTCTTAAAATACGGATGGAATACCTGCTAAGAGAAAAGATAACAACTGACATTAGTGTTAGAACTTCTTTAAGTTTTAGCTCTTCTCCTAATAGCAAAAAATAAAAGCATCCTCTGCATTCTTTGCACCGAGGGTATAATTCATAAATAGTTTGTTTGGTTTATTATCCGGTACGGGACGTTCATCCCTGCCGGATTTTTTTATGCGTGGTAAGTTAGTTATCAATTGTTTTTGATGGAAGGATAATTACATTTGATTAATGCTTTACCTGGAAACACCGATTTTTCAAGCCATTATTTCTCAATTCCATCAAACGAGCTGGTTAGAATGGGTGGGTACAATCAGTGGTTTTATCTGTATTTACCTCGCTGCAAAAGAAAATATCTGGAACTGGCCTGTTTCTATCATCAGCGTCGTTGCCTACTCTTTTGTTTTTTATGAGAACAAGTTATATGGTGATACAGGTTTGCAACTCTATTTTCTTGCCACTGCATTTTATGGGTGGTACTTCTGGCTGCTTAAAAAAAAGACCAGCGATAAACCAATAACGAGTATCCCTGCGAAACAATGGATTGTTATTGCAGCCGGAATTGGCATCTTAACATTTTTACTTAGCTTTTATCTGAAGAAATATACAGATACCGACGTACCTTATGCGGATGCTTTTTGTACGGCTATGAGTTTTACAGCACAGTTAATGATGACCAGGAAAATCTTGCAGAACTGGATTTTATGGATTATCGTAGACATTTGTTATGTGCCCCTGTATTTTCACAAACATTTAGCATTAACAGCAGTTCTATATTTTGTATTGATCATTTTAGCTTTTATAGGTTACCTGGATTGGAAAAAAACATACCGTGAACAACAGCCACATTAAAAAAATAGCCATTGTAGGACCAGAAAGTACTGGCAAGTCTACTATTACCAAGTTATTGGCAAAACACTATCATACGTTATGGGTAGCAGAGTTTGCCCGTTACTATTGTGCTGCACTAACTTCCCCATGTACAATGGACGATGAGATTAATATGTTTCATGGTCAGGTTGCATTGGAGGAATCGGTACTATCGATGGCAGAAAAGGATTTCATTTTCTGTGATACTACCATTTTGACGGTTAAAATCTGGAGCGACGAGATGCTTGGCAAAACACCACAGATAGTGCTTGACGCATTGCCATTAAGAACATACGATTTGTATTTGCTACTGGACATCGATCTGCCATGGGAAGAAGATCCACTTCGTGATTTCCCTGAAAAAAGGGAGTATTTTATGGAGGTCTGGTATAAGGAACTCGCTACACTTAATGCAAAGTATGTGGTAATAGGAGGGATTGATGACAGATTGCAGAATGCAATAGCTGCAGTGGACCATTTTCTTTCTGAAGCCGGAGAAGCTGCGTTGTAAATATTCATTTTGTACGCCACGGTGCAGCATACTAGCCATTAGCTTAAATTTAAGCTCCAGAAAAGAAATCTTTGATTTATAAGAATGCTAAACATCAGGAAAAATCTGAATTATTGCAATTGTTAAAATAATTTATACATTTGCCGTATCAAAAAGGGGTGCCTTGTTTTGTAAAAAACACAAAGACAGGCTGAGAACATACCCATTATTTGAATATGAAGTAATTCTTCATATTCAAATATGCACCTGATCCGGGTAATGCCGGCGGAGGGATTGGAGTTATGGAGTTTAACTAAACTGTGAGTACCCCTACTTACAGCAGGTTTTACTAAAAAACATTAAACATTGAAAAAATTATTGCTTATAGCAATCACTGCATTGCTTATGCCCTTTTTAACAAAAGCGCAATTTACTGTCACGGGATCCATTTCCGAAAAGACAAGTCAGGCCTATTTACCGGGCGCCACGATTACACTCAAAAACTCAGGTAAAGTTACTACCAGTGATACCAAAGGAAAATACCAGTTAACTGATGTTAAAACCGGCCGGTATACATTGTCAGTAAGTTTTATTGGTTACGAAACCCAACAGCGGACTGTAGAGGTTAAAGGAAATGAGATTATTGATTTCGGCCTTGTGCCTTCTACCTATCTCGCAGATGAAGTTGTGGTAATGGCCACACGAGCTACAGAGAAATCGGCAACTACTTACAAGAACGTCACCAAGTCTGAAATTGCAGCCAATAACTTCGGCCAGGATTTACCTTTTATTATTAACAATACTCCGGGTGTGGTGGTTACTTCAGACGCAGGTGCAGGTGTAGGTTATACCGGTATCCGAATTAGGGGAAGTGATGCGACAAGGGTCAATGTTACAGTTAACGGCATTCCATTAAACGACTCTGAGAGCCAGGGATCCTTTTGGGTAAACATGCCGGATTTCGCGTCTTCAGTAGAAAGTATCCAGATCCAGCGTGGTGTAGGTACGTCGACTAACGGTGCAGGTGCATTTGGCGGAAGTTTAAACATACAGACCTCTGCACCAGAATTAGCGCCTTATGCAGAAGTAAATAGTACTTATGGTTCATTCAATACGTTAAAGAATACTGTTAAAATCGGGACAGGCATGCTAAATAATAAGTTTAGCTTCGACGGAAGGTTATCAAGGATCCAATCGGACGGTTTTATCGATCGCGGGGCATCCTTATTAAAGTCTTATTTTCTATCCGGTGCTTACCATGGTAAAACTGATTTGCTCCGTATCAATGTGTTTTCTGGTTCAGAACGCACTTACCAATCCTGGAACGGTATTCCTGAATCCCGTCTAAAAGGTGATGTTCAAGGGATGAATGACTATATCGATCGAAACGGATTAAATGCAGAAGATGCAGCAAACCTGTTAAATTCTGATAGCAGAAAGTATAATTCCTTTTTATATAAAGATCAGACTGATAACTACTGGCAGGACCATTATCAATTATTATATGCTAAACAGTTCAATGATAAGTTCTCTTTTAATGGCGCGCTGCATTATACTTATGGAAGGGGATATTATGAAGAATATAAAACGGGTGAGGAATTTTCGAATTACGGACTGCCTGATCCAATCATTAACGGAGCGCCGGTAACGAGTACAGACCTGATCCGCAGGAGGTGGTTAAACAATGATTTCTATGGGGCAACTTACGCTTTCAACTATAAAGCGAAATCGAATTTAAACTTTACGCTTGGCGGTGCTTATAATCAATACCGGGGTCAGCATTACGGACAGGTAATCTGGTCACAGGTTTCTTCCAATCTGAATAACTCCGATCATTTTTATGATGGTGACGGTAACAAGAACGACTTTAATATTTTTGCAAAAATCGCCTATAATCCAGTTGAAAAATTAAGTTTATTCGCCGATTTACAATACCGGAACCTTAAATATGATATTACGGGTACTGATATTGGCGCAGATAAAAATATTCGGACTTTAGCTATACACGATAAACTTAATTTCTTCAATCCAAAAATTGGCGCTACCTACTTTGTGAATTCAGCAAGTAATATTTACGCCTCACTAAGCGTGGCTAACAAAGAAGGTAACCGCGACGATTATGTGAATGGAGATTTAGGGACAGTACCTCATCCAGAACGTTTATATGATCTTGAAGCTGGTTATAGAATCAAAAAAAGTGGTTTCACTGCAGGTATAAATGTATATGGCATGTTCTACAAAGATCAGTTGGTCGTTACCGGAAAAGTGAGCGACGTAGGCGGCAGTATTCGTCAGAATGTTCCTAACAGCTCAAGACTGGGCGTAGAGTTCGATGGATCATATACATTAAGTCAGCATTTCCTGGTTAACGCAAATGCAGCTTTCAGCCGTAATAAGATTAAAGATTTTACTGAATATGTAGACAATTATGACGACGGGTCTGTTGAGGTTAACAATTATAAAAATCCAGATATTTCCTTTTCACCTGATGCGGTAGTGTTCGGTGAGTTGGTCTATAAACCATTTGCAGGTTTTGCAATAGCTCTGCAAAGCAAGTATGTGAGCAAACAGTACATGGACAACACGCAAAATGAAGGTAGAAAGCTCAATGGATACTGGGTTAATAACGCGCGTTTAGGATATGACTTCAGCTTTAAGGGGGTTAAAAACATGAACATCGGTTTATTAGCAAATAACATCCTCAATAAAAAATATGAGAGTAATGGGTATACCTATGGCTATGTATCAGAAGGTAGCAGAGTTACAGAAAACTTCTATTATCCACAAGCAGGGCCAAACTTCTTACTCTCTCTAAATGTCAGGTTTTAGCCACATATAGTAAGATTAGTTTTACAAGAATACCTTCAGAGATAAACATCCTATGAATAGTCAAAAAGATCTGCGGACAGCTCCGCAGATCTTTTTTTATTACCAAAATTTAAAGAGAACACCTTAACTTTAGAAAATATATGAAGAAATACATAGAGCACCTGCATTTCATTACACATGATATTGACACACTTACGCATATCGAACAAACACAGCTAGCTTGTGAAGCTGGGGCTAAATGGGTTCAATACCGGTGCCTGACCAAAGATGACGAAGCTTTGTTAGCAGAGATTAATGTGATTGCAGAGATCTGTGACGACTGGGGGGCAACACTTATCGTAACCAATCATATCCATCTGAATAGAAAAGCAGATATACAGGGTTTCCATATAGAAGATATGGATGCAGATTTTCTTGCGCTGCGGGAGCAGCTAGGTGAAGATATTACTATTGGGGGCTCTGCCAATACGGTAGAAGGATTAATCAGGCTTGCTGCCGAAGGCGCAGACTATGCAGGTTACGGCCCTTTTAACCTATCCACCACGAAACCTAATGATTTTCCTTTACTGGGTATTAGCGGATATGCAGCGATGATGTCTGTTATAAAAGAAAAAGAAATCATTCTTCCTGTACTTGCAGTAGGTGGCGTAACACTAGACGATGTTGATGCATTAATGGAAACCGGAATATTCGGGATCGCCGCTTCTTCTGCAATCAATCAATCTGAAAATATGAAATATGCTTACCAGGATTTTTATGACAAGGTAAAACAATAGCTGTTTTTATCAGTACAAGATGACCATTATAAGCTTAACGGAAACAGGACTATGAGCAGTTTAACAGCTAAAATAATACATTCTGATGAACATAAGTAGCACGCTATACTCTACATTTGCCTAAAATCAATTTCTCTTGGACAGTCCCAAAATCATAGAAAAAAAAGATCCTTATGCCGCCCTGCGCTACAGGGAGTTTAGATCTTATTTAGGCATGCGTTTTTTCTTCACTTTCGCTTACCAAATGCAGGCCGTAATTATAGGCTTCCATATTTATCACTTAACAAAAGATCCTTTAGCACTTGGCCTTGTTGGGCTCTGTGAGGCTATCCCGGCTATTACAATAGCTTTATATGGTGGATATGTAGCGGATAAATCTGAAAAAAGAGGGCTGCTCCTCAAGATCTTTATTGGCGTATTTATCTGTTCGCTAGTGATGCTGATTGCTACTTCCCAGCAAATGCATGCCTATGTCCCAGTAAGCTATATCATCCCTATCATGTATACCATGGTTTTCGGGATCGGCATCGCACGTGGTTTTTTTAGTCCGGCCACATTCTCGCTCATGGCACAGATTATCCCTAAAGAACTCTATCCAAATTCAAGTACGTGGAACAGTTCTTCTTATATGATGGCATCTATTCTTGGCCCTGCAGCAGGCGGATTAATTTACGGCTTCTACGGGATCACTGTAACCTACACTATCATACTTATTTTTATATTCATTTCACTAGTCTGCATTTTCTTCCTTAAATCGCACCCGCCCACGTACATCCCCAAAGAAAGTATTATTAAAAGTCTTACACAGGGGGTCCAATTTGTATTCAAAAGCAAAATGATGCTCGGCGCCATGAGCTTAGATCTTTTCTCTGTATTTTTTGGCGGTGCTGTTGCCTTACTTCCTGTATTTGCGAATGATATTTTAAAAGTAGGTTCTGAAGGTTTGGGTTTAATGCGTGCCGCCGCATCTGGTGGTGCAGTACTTACTATGCTGGCAATGACAAGGATTTCCCCAATGGATAAACCGTGGCGTAACCTACTGATTGCTGTAGTTGGTTTCGGCACAAGTATTATCTGCTACGGGCTTTCTAAAAACTTCTACCTTACTTTGGTATTCCTGTTCCTGGAAGGTTCATTTGATAGTGTAAGCGTAATTATCAGGTCTACCATTATGCAGCTGCTTACACCTGATGATATGCGTGGTAGGGTATCTGCAGTAAATAGCATGTTCATTGGCTCTTCTAACGAAATCGGGGCATTTGAATCGGGACTGACCGCAAAGTTAATGCGGACCGTCCCTGCAGTGGTATTTGGTGGCTGCATGACGATCCTGGTGGCTGGTATTACTTATACAAAAACTAAAAGCCTGCTGGGCTTAACCCTGCAGGAGATCAATGATAAAGATGTTTAATTTCCGATTGGTACGCGTATCACACTGAAAGAGTAAGGCTTCAAATCCATAGAAAGGGAGTTGTTTTTAATGGTAAAGGGCTCCTCTTTCGGACTCATATGTGTGGCATCTTCAAAGGAATTTACTGCATCAAGCTTATTGTTCTGCATCAGCGTTATAGTACCGTTCGAAGCTTTTTTGCTTCCTGCAATTGTGAGTTTACGGACTTTAGCTGTCGAAGAAGCATTAACCACTTTAATGATCAGCTCATTGGTTTTTCTATCTTTTACCGCAGAAGCATATACGCTGTCTTGCCCTGCAATTATCTTTTTATCCTGCAGAATACTCACTACATCAGTACCCTTATTCAACGAATATAATTTCTGCACATAATAATCTGGTGTACCATAAACGTTCAGGTTATCTACCCAAATCATGTCAGGCGTCCACTGCCAGCCATCTACCTGAGCAAATAAAGGCGCATAAGATGCCATATGTACTACGCCCGCATTCCTTTCTAATCCAGTCATAAATGCAGCTTCCGAAATAGCCGACTCCCAATTGTTCATCTTCACCCCTTTTGGAGTTCCTTTACTATGCGCTGCATACTCACCAGCGAAGACCTTAGCGCCATTTCTGTCGTAGCTGTCATAACGGGCTGCATTTTTAAGGAACCACTCTGGTGCACGATAATAATGCTCATCAATAATATCTGCCTTCATCTTTCTCAAAGACGTATTTAAAAGATCAAAACGACCCCCTTCCGGATCTGTACCAGAGCTATTGATTAATTTAATATCCGGATATTTGCTTTTTAGTTCTTTAGTAAATAGAGCTAGACGTTCCAGATACTGCGGTCCCCAGTTTTCGTTCCCTATACCCATCATCTTCAAATTAAAAGGCGCGGGGTGCCCCATTTCTGCTCTTACTTTTCCCCATGGTGAATTGATGTCTCCATTCGCAAACTCAATCAAATCTAATGCATCCTGGATATACGGTTCTAATTCATCAAGAGGGACGAGTTCTGCGGTATTAAATTGACAAGCCATACCGCAGTTCAGTATAGGCAAAGGTTCTGCACCTATATCTTCTGATAGCTGGAAATATTCAAAGAAACCCAAACCGAAAGTTTGAAAGTAATCTGGTGCAGGGCGATGCGCAAATTCAGTATTCCATCGGTTAACAATCAGTTCCCTGCTCTCTATCGGACCAATAGTTTTTTTCCATTGATAACGTGTAGACAGTTCACGGCCTTCTACAATACAGCCACCTGGAAAACGGATAAACCCCGGTTTCATATCGGCCAGCATTTGCACCATATCCCCTCTTAATCCACCTTTTCTGCCTTTCCATGTATCACCAGGAAATAAAGAAATCATATCGAGATCAATTATCCCCGTACCTTCAAACCATAAGTTAAATTTAGCTTTAAGCACTGTTTCATTGGCAGTGAAGGTAACAGACTGACTTTTCCATTGGTTATCACTGCTTTCAGGAACAAGTACCGCGGCACCAAGTATTTTGCCGGTACTATCAATTAGTTCCGCATGCAACTTTACCCCCGCCGAAGCCTGCTTATACAGCACTGAAAAATCATAAGACAATCCTTTTTTTACCCCTATTCCTTTAAACCCTTCATTAGTGATACTTAAATCTCCCCGGTTTGATCCGCTGGAGTTAACTCGTAGAAAACGAGGATTATTAGCATGTGATTCTTTTCTGTTTAAGACAAGGACATCCCCTTCTTTCAATTTGCTCCCTTTGGTTTTCCAACCCATTAAAGGCTGATAAAATTCAAACGAACGATTTTTGATCAGCTCTGCATAAATTCCTCCGTCTGCCCCCATATTGATATCTTCAAAAAACACACCCCACATTTCCGGCTGCACCTGTGCGGTTATTTTGTCTGGATTTACTACGATAGTTTTATTTTTCTGCGCAAAAACATCCAGCAAGCTAAAAGTAGCTAGGGCTGTAAATAAAAGTGGTTTTAAGTTCATGTCTGATCAGTAATTCTAGTTGTATTATTTTATTACTTTTAATCCTTCGGTAGTCATTTGTATGCGTTTCATCGTTCCATTACTATTATAATAAAGCCGGTCGATACAAACCGATCTCCTAAAACTTCCACCTGCTGTAGGAATTGAACCATTGTGGTAAATGAAGTACGATTTCCCTTTAAACTCTATAATTGCCTGGTGATTGGTGTTGGAGTTGCCGGCAACTTCATTTAAAATTCCTTTATACTCCCAGGGACCAGTAATTTTACGGCTCATCGCGTAAGCTATTTTTTCTGGAAATTGATAAGCATAGGAGAGATAATACCAGCCTTTGTGCTTATGCAGCCATGGTGCTTCTGTAAAATTAGGTAAATTCACCCTTTGAATAGGGCCATCCTGATCAATCATATTCGCTTTTAACTTAATATAATAACACTGTGTATTTCCCCAAAAAAGATAAGCCTGTCCGTCGTCATCTATAAACACAGTTGGATCAATATCATCCCAGCTGATTTTAGTTTCTGTAGTAGTCATATCGTTAGTAATCAGCGCAGTTCCCCTAGCATCCTTAAAAGGCCCGACAGGGCTGTCTGAAACCGCTACACCAATCGCCTTTCCATGTATTGTACCATGCGATACTGCCGCATACCAATAAAACTTTCCATTCCGCTCCACTACCTGAGAAGCCCATGCATCACCTTTAGCCCAGGCAAAATCTTTTGCACGTAAAGGACTGGGATGTTCTTTCCAATTGATCATATCTGCAGAAGAATAAACCAGCCATTCGTTCATCACATATCGCTCCTGCTTATCAGGCGCCTCATCATGGCCGGCATATAGGTAAACTGTATTTTTATGAACCAGTGCCGCCGGGTCTGCGGTATATTTGTTTGTAATAATCGGATTGCCCACAACCGCTTCACTGCGCTGTGCATTAACGATAAAGGTTAAAAAAGATAATACAGCAGTAAGTCCGTATTTCAATATTTCAAGTTGTCTGTTATTTTTCAATAGTGTCATCTCTTATAATTCTGTTACTCTCTGTAGTGATTGTCATACTCAACTTTGCCACATTAGTGTTCTCCAGTTAAAATCTAATTTTCGAATTATTAATCCGGTTTTTCAGCTTATAATTAGCAGATAGCAATTACATATTATCACTTATTTTAGTTCCAGTACAACAAGAGAAAAAGGTGGCAGCTTTATTTTCAACTTACCATCTTTTAATGATGCCCCTTTAAAAACTGACGGCTTTACAAAATCAGGCCTTTCAAACGTATTGTGGTCATCTACCTTAGCTGAGGTCAGGATCCTACCTGAAAGTACCTTGTACTTTTGCCCCGTAACAGCAATCTCTATCTCTTCACTCTTTTTGCTATTGATATTAACTATAGAAATATGTGTAACCCCATTTGCATTTTTAGATGCCGATACAGAAACTGCTGGCAATTTTTCAGTACCAAATACATAATCGTCTGTTTTTACCTCTACCGGCAGTAAGGTCGCATCCTGATGTACCTTATACATTTCCATTACATGGTAAGTAGGAGAAAGCAGCATTTTCTCTTTGCTGGTCAGTATTACTGCCTGCAATACATTTACACATTGTGCAAGATTCGCAATCTTAACCCGGTCGCTGTGGTTGTTAAAAATATTCAGCGTTGCGCCCGCTATCATCGCATCACGCATAGTATTCTGCTGGTATAAAAACCCAGGATTTGTACCACTCTCTACTTCAAACCATCCCCCCCATTCGTCAACTACTAACGCAATTTTCTTCTTAGGATCGTACTTATCCATAATTGCTGTATGCTTAACAATCAATTCATCCATTCGCAAAGCGGTTTTCATGGTTTCAAAATACTGCTGTTCGGTAAATCCTGTAGCCGGCCCCTTTTTCTCCCAGCTTGGAAAAGAATAATGATGCAGGGCGATGCCATCCATCATCCGCAATGGAATCCCTTTCATTAATGTTTCTGTCCAGTGATAATCGGCCACGTTAGCGCCCGATGCAATTTTAAACAAATCTTTCCCTTCCATAAATGTAGCATACCGGCGATATTCACCCACATAGTATTCGGGTGTCATATTTCCTCCACATCCCCATGCTTCATTTCCTACACCCCAGAATTTTACATTCCAGGGCTGTGTCTGCCCGTTCTGCACCCGGAGATCAGACATTGGGCTCTTCCCATCAAAATTCACATACTGTACCCAGTCTGCTAATTCCTGCACAGTGCCACTTCCGGTATTACCGGCCAGATAAGGTTCCGTACCTAATAATTTACACATGTTCAGGAAATCGTGCGTACCGAAGCTATTATCTTCTGTTACCCCTCCCCACATCGTATTTACAATAGAAGGACGTTTATCTTTAGGGCCCACACCATCTTTCCAATGGTACCTATCAGCAAAACAGCCACCAGGCCAGCGCAGGTTTGGGATATTTAAGTTCTTTAATGCTGCAATAATATCATTTCTTACCCCTGCAGTATTAGGGATCGATGACCCGTCGCCTACATAAAATCCATCATAAATACATCTACCCAAATGCTCTGCAAAATGTCCGTAAATATGTTTGCTGATTAAACCTGATGGTTTATCGGCATATAGAGCTACTGTCGTTTGCTGTGCAAATACATTTGGCGTATTTCCAAGTGCTAAACAAGCAAATAAAGAAATAATTGATAGCGTTTTATTTAACATCATAATAAGATTCCCCTTCTGAATTTATGATATACTCCCTGCGGAAAAGAAATAGGCAGGTAATACAAAATTTATATCTGGTTATATATGCACCGGTTACTACCGGACAAAGGCTCAATTTAGTAAAAAAATATTAAACGTCCATTTAACATTTAAAACAATACCCTATAACTATCCTTTAATATAAAATGTGTCCCCCCTAAAACAAAAAGAGAGCTGAATTTAGTTTCAGCTCTCTTAAGTGTATTTGAACACGGTCTTATCTTTCTCCGACTTGCTGGCGCCACATGGCGTAATACAAACCTTTTTCTGCAAGAAGTTCGCTGTGCCCACCCTGTTCAATGATATGGCCTTTTTCAAGCACATAAATCCTGTCAGCATGACGGATAGTGGATAACCTGTGTGCAATTAATATGGTGATATGATTGGTCAAATCTGAAACATCCCTGATTGTTGCTGTGATTTCTTCTTCTGTAAGTGAATCTAAGGAAGATGTTGCTTCATCAAATACAAGGATGTCAGGCCTGCGCAATAACGCACGAGCGATAGACAGCCGCTGTTTTTCTCCACCAGAGACTTTTACGCCACCTTCACCAATTACCGTGTCTAAGCCTTTATCTGCACGTGCAAGAAGGGTCTGACAAGCAGCTTGTTCCATTACACGTAAACATTCTTCATCTGTAGCATTGGGGCGCACAAATTGAAGGTTCTCCCTGATCGTTCCAGAGAATAACTGGGTGTCTTGTGTAACGAATCCTATTTTTTCACGTAGCTGGTCAAGATCAATTTCCTTACTTGAAATATTATTATAAAGCACTTCTCCAATAACTGGCTGGTATAAACCGACTAGTAATTTAACTAATGTGGTTTTCCCGGAACCCGACGGACCAACAAATGCGATGGTTTCTCCATCTTTTACGGTGAAATTGATTTCATTCAATGCGTTTGTTTTACCGGTAAGGTGCCTAAAACTCAAATCAGAAAATTCCAGCGACTGGATTTTTGAGAGTACTTTAGGGTTCTCTGGTTTTTTATCAATAGGCGTATTTAAAATTTTCTTAAAATTACCTAAGGATACCTCGGCTTCTCTCCAGGAAAGGATTACATTTCCCAGCTCCTGCAGCGGACCGAAAAGGAAAAAGGAATAGAACAGGAACGAAAAGTATTGTCCGGCAGAAATAGTATTCTCAAAAATCAAGATTAATAAAACCACGACCATAATACTACGCACCAGGTTTACTGTTGTCCCTTGTACAAAACTCATACTGCGCACATATTTCACTTTCCTTAACTCCAAGCCAAGGATTTTGTACGTTGTTTTATTTAAACGGTCAATTTCCTGACTGGCCAAGCCTAAACTTTTAACCAGCTCAATATTCCTTAACGACTCAGTTGTAGAACCCGCCAATGCTGTAGTTTCCCCAACAATAGCCCGCTGGATCACTTTAATCTTCCTGCTTAGGAACCAGCTTACAAAACTGATAATAGGGATCGCAAGGAAATAGATCAGCGTTACTTTATAACTTACCGTTACAGAATATACAATCACAAACACCATCCCGATCAAACTCACAAACAGGATGCTGATAAAAGAAGTGATAAATTTCTCGCTGTCTAATCTAACCTTTTGGAGGATACCCAGTGTTTCTCCACTACGCTGATCCTCAAAAACCTGGTAAGGAAGCTCTAAAGAGTGTTTCAACCCATCTGCATACATTTGTGCCCCAACTTTCTGCACGATAATACTGGTAAAGTAATCCTGGAAGTTTTTAGCGATCCTGGAAACCATTGCAGCACCAACACCCATTCCAACAAGTCCCAACACCCCCCATACAAACTCATTGCGGCTCAAAACGCTCTTTTTTTCAATAAAGCTATCTACGATACGACCGGTGATATATGGATCTAATAACGAAAAGCCAATGTTAATTGCTGCCAGCAGGAGCGCAAGGCAAACTACCCATTTATAATTTTTAAGATACTGTACTAATAGATTCATCGATAAAAAATAGAGCACAAAAATAGACAAAGGGAATATAGCAAAAGCCACATTCCCTTTAAATTACGATTATATTATAATTCTACCTACTAAACGGTCATCACATCTTTCTCTTTCGCTTCAGCATGCTTATCTACTTTAACAATGTATAGATCTGTCATTTTCTGAACCTCTGCCTCACCAGCTTTGATCTCATCATCAGAAACACTTTCGCCTTTCAACTTTTTAATCTTCTCGTTTGCATCTTTACGAATGTTACGGACGGTAATACGACCACGTTCTGCTTCTTCCTTAACATTTTT
>Ga0247734_1000524_pt1 | contig 33265 bp, 25 predicted proteins | sample UWRJL103311B2_FD_180933 | JGI IMG/M metagenome (GOLD analysis project Ga0247734, IMG submission 180933) | Plant litter microbial communities from Arlington Agricultural Research Station in Wisconsin, United States - UWRJ-L103-311B-2 | ecosystem: Environmental > Terrestrial > Plant litter >...
AGAAAGTATCCAACGCAATGCAATGCAATCATTTGAAATAAACCGGAACACCATAAACCACCACTGAAGCCGCTGTTAGATATCGTAGCTGACACGCTTTTCTGCCTCTGGCAACCGCCTCCACCAACGACACCCTCTCCTCCGCCGCCGCTTCTTTATCCTCTCCCCTCTTCTTTCCCTTCCCTTTCGCTCTGCTGGGCGACTCCGACCTCTTGCCATACAGATCCCAATGATCAAAAGTGCTTTTAGCAAACCGGTCGATATCTCTATCCGTCACATCCCATAAAATAGCCACGAGCGCCGGACAGCCGCCTTGCATGTAATGAAGCGCCGTTCCGTGGGACTCAAACTCGCCTGCTTCGACGAGAGCGCCGCTGCTACAGCCCATCAATACCGTCACTGCACATTGCTCCAGCCTCCGGATTTCCCGAGCGCGGATATACTGTGATCCACATCCGTGACCGAAGTACAGGAAGAGTTCTGAGTCTGAAAGACTGGCTTTCATCTCTTCTTCGGTTGGCTCGCGTTTGACGATTGCACGCCACTCATTGAGACTCTGAAGCGGCTTGGAGAATTTTGCTTGGGTGTTCTTCAGATCCCCGTCGGGATTGAGAATGTATGATATCTTGTCTCGGCTGATGTACTTTCCAGCCGGTGCACCCTCAGGCACATCATCCTTCTGTGCAAGAATGCGATCCCGTAGACATGAAAGGGAGTTTAGTCGTGACACTGCCTTGCCATCCATACATGGCAATGACTCCCATGGAAAAGCATGAAGTGCCTTGTCTAGAATCAGTATGGTATGCCTTCCCTCGTCGCTCTTGATAGATGATTTAGCTGCCACGTGATAGCTACGGAGGGCATCGTGAGTTTCGATCATGATTGAGTCAAAGTCAATTTCGGCATATGCGTTGAGCTCTCCATGGAATTGAAGTATATCTACAACAAAATAGAGTAAATCGTTCAGCGGCTCAGAAAAGTCACATTCCTCAGCTGAAGCATCTCCGAGCCCTATGAACAAATCCAATATCCTTGGGTCTAGGGCAGCGCGTGGACTGGTAGCTCTTTTGCTGTTTTTCTGTCGAGATGGAAGGTGCTTGTCCAGGATATTCGTGAAGGATTTTTGAAATCTAGCGAGCAACTCTACTCTTCTGGTGTGCTGCGAAAATATTCCAGTAAATCCACCTAGCCAAACTTTCTCGATATTCTCAAGAAGGTCTCTTAGCCGTGCATCTAGGCCTTCCCTTTCTTCCCACCATGTCTCTTTAGCAGCGTTTGTACTCATATCACGGGCATCGTGAGAGCTTTCATTGGCTAGCTGTATGATCTCTCGGAGCTCCGCATGACCTTGCTCGAAGCCGAAAATTTCTTCGTCGGCGTCTAGCGAAGTGTTTCTTCCTAAAGGCAGCCGAAGAACGAATGGACTTTGGCCGGCTTGGAATTTGGTGATGGAAAGCTCATGGCGGCTGTCACTAAGAGAGATAGAAATAGCGGCCCAAGTAGGTGGGATGATGTCAATATAATCTCTTTGAAAACGTGACATATCATGCTGTATTCCGAGACTAAGCCTCTTCGTGTCAGGCAGACCGAGAGATGGCCAGCTAGAATCATCCACATTCAACTTCATTTGGGAATCCGCCAGGACTACCTTGTGCTCACGCCTTACGGCAAGATTTCTTGCAGATTCTAAAAGAGTTAGCATAAGCCCAAGGCAAAAGTTTCCAGAATACGTACCTATAGAACAGCTCGCATATCCAGGGTGAGCGAGAGATTTGCCATTCACTTGACCTGCAGCGGATAGCAATATTGCCACACTATTTTGCAACGCAGCAACGGTATGAACGACATGAACTTGGGCTACTAAAACAGCTAATGAGTGAACTTCGTCTAATTGCTCCTGTGCTTGGCGCAATTTATCGAAGAAGCTATCTGGTACCGGGCTCTTTGAACGTGCAGCAGATCGCGCAGATCTCGTAGTTTGTGAGGCCCTTGCTGGCGAGACTCGAGAGATCGATAATCTGTCTACACTGCTCTTCAAGTCCAAATGAGATCTATGAGGCGCCACTATAGATGGGAAAGATATTGTCGACTCCTGGAGTGTTGAGTATACGGGATCAGCATCCATTTGCTCTATACTTTGAAGAATCAACTGTTTCGCCATCAATAAGCCGTGATCAATGATGTCGATTTGAGTCGTTGAGTATACTGTTGCTTGTTGTAGTAGATTCTGTGCATCATCAAAGCTTTTCGCCAGCATAAGTCCTCGGGCCTTTTGACGAATAATGGATCCTTGAATAGACGTTAATTGAGGGCATTCTTGAGCAATCGATGATGTTGGATCTGCGGAAGCTTTGGCTGGAGCAGCCGCCTTCTTCCTGGCTGGGACTTTTGACCGGGCAGTAGTCTTTCTAGGAGCGGCCACCTTCTTCTTCTTTGTGATCTTTAGTTTAGACATATCCTCTTCGAGTGTATCCATTGGATGCTCCATAGCTACATTCAAAAGTGATACAGGACGGTCGATTTGATTTATGAAGGTAGCTTCCATAAGAGTTTTCAAAGACTCTTCAGCTTCCCCAAATGCTACCAACTCTGCATCATGATCTCCAAGAAGACCTTGCATTTTGCCAAAATAATAGTATAGCTGAGCAGCTTCTCGGGTTTTGCATGTCATAGGATGCATCGTTTTCGCACGCATTAGATACTCCGAACCTTTGTCCAAAACACCGGCTTTTAGCCACCAGCTGCCTAAGGCTGCTGAAGCCATTGCAATATGTAATCCGGATTTGACCTGAGCGACGAGTTGCTGGGCTTGTTCGGCATAGTAAATGGTCTCTAAGAACATTCCATTATGAGCATATAATTCAGAAAGATGTGTGAGACCTCGAAATAGTGGCGTGACCAGTGGCCAGAAACCAGCTCCACAAACCAAAGGATTCTTATTCATAATAGCAGCAGATATTTCAACAGTCGAAGAACTTAAGGATGTGTCAACTACAGATATTTCTGCATCCAATTGAGAGGCTGCTTCGGTCAGATCACTCCTGCACAGGCGTTCAGTGATAGCCCAAGCACGACGTAACAACCTCACACTCAATTTTGCTTGGGTAAGCGCCGTTTGGGGTGCACCACGCTCCATAGCAAGCTTGGAGTATAATAGATACGCCTTTGAAATAACCTGGTGCTGTGATGTTCGTTGATGCAGCGTCACGGGCAACTTGGATGCTAAGTCGATCCCTTGAGTGTAGCATACTTGTGCACGAAGAAGATATTCTTCGCTATCAAACGGGTTAGAAAGCATTTTAGATATGTGGGATGAGTGCAAACCTTTTGCTGCAGTTCCCTATTAGAAGCAGATACTCTGAGTAAGCAAGGTACAGTTGCAATAAAGTATGTGGCATGACTCCATTTTGATGGCTGTAGGCCTCTGCTTTATTAAAAGCTACGCCAGCTTTCCCAGAATATCCGAGTTCAAGCCATTGGCTCCCCAAGCATGTGTAGTTGAGAGTTAGCGTGTTGGGATCCGATGAATTGTCTTGATACTCATTGAATTCTGCGATCAACCTGAGTATTGCGATCCTCAATTCGTTGTGGCCTTGCATGTGCAGAAAATCGCCTACTGATTGCAGGTGCACTAATAGATGCTTCACGTCGTCAATTTCCATTTCTAGAGCCGCCATATCTTCGCACCTAGCCCGAATCGAAGACCACATTCCAATACAGTTAGTAAGAACATCCAGGTTTGGATGGCTATTTCTCAATTCGAGAAGACTCATAATGAGGAGATTGAAATGAGCTAAATATCCGTGTAAACCTTCATCTTTGGTCCCTTCGACCTGAAACGCCTCCTGAGATTGTGCTAGATCGTCTGGTATACTTGCCGTAACTAGGTTTTGGTGAGCAAGATCTAAAGAAAGTAGACGTCTAAGCACTCTAAGTCTGCGAATGGGATAGGATTGTGGGTCGTACAGTTCCAAAGCTGACTGGAAGACTTTTGCTTGAAAGGCTATGAAGGCGTTGGTTGTGTTGGTCTGGATGGACAACACTTCTAATATATGCTCAAGTATCGCACCTCTTTCCTCTTCTGTCCATGGCCCTTCAAAAAGAAGACTCTGTGACGAAGCACTGAGACATTTGAACTGGACTTTAACTAGCGACTGAACAGTTCGAGCAAGAAGAATCGTGTCCTCACATTGGCCCCATGCAGCAGAAATCGAGCATGTAGACGCTCCTCTAGCAACAGTACTTAAAGCGCCAACAGAGATAGTTTCGTCACGCAGAGTCATCAAAGTGTCGAAAAGCTCATCGTAACGGCCAATTGATTTGTAAAGCTCGGCCATCCTTTCGAGTTTCACTGAAAGTTGTGCTGCTTTGCGTTCGTGTATTGGCCTCGAGCTAAGGCAGTCAATCGAGCGCTTTAAAGCTTTGATTGGCTGTGAGTCTTTTGGGCTTTCTGAATCTCGACGCATGTTCAGGTGCTGGGTAAAGTAGAGATTGGAAATCTTGACGTGGTATGATTGACCCATTGTATCTTCATTTTCCCCAACTTCTTCAGGGTTACCTTCAATTCTTTCTGCCAGCAATATACATTCTTGAAGTTTGGCATCCATCAATTCCCATGATACTCTCCCTTCAACGAGGAAAGTCTTGAGAAGAAATAACGTCGAATCTATAGCGTGTACTGCCGGTTTTCGGATGAATTGTCGTCGCTGTTCATAACGAACCACTTCTTTAGTGGCCACACTCCCATGGGGCAGGTTCCCGAGATATCTCAAAAAGAAACGGGGACACATCAAGACTAAGTTCTCGCACATTTCACGGAGCCCGTCTGTTAGTCCATCCTCGTCTGACCGTCTCTTTGCCAGAGCTGTAATTACTACTCTTCGTAAACTCGAAATTTCTGTTAGAAGCTCTTCAATTTCTAACAGTTCCCCCTTAAATGGTCGTTCCAGTCCTTCTAGAACATCCAAGAGTAAACCTTCGTCCTCCACATTGCTGAGAGATCTCCGGAAGTTTAAACCAACCAGCCATGCAGCAACTGAGCATTTTCTAGCGTCTGAGTCATTGGAGTCAAGACAGTTTTGGACTTTCTTCGCCCATACTATTGCTTGGTCAAGAAGATTGGCTTCTTTTGCTAGAGAGCCCAGTATTCGAAAAATACCGCTAAAAAGGTTTTTTGGCTCTTGGTTTTTGAATTGGTGATAGTTTGAAAATGCGGTCTCCAAATTCGTGAAGGCGGTTGCTGCTAAATGGTATGTTTGAAGCGCATCTCCTTGACTTCGGCGAGCAAATGCTGAGAGGCATTTTTGAAACGGATCAAATATATCCTTCTGAGCATCTCCTTTATGGTTGGCAAGATTCCACCAGAGTATCCGATTGTGGAGAGCTAGAGTTTGCAGCTGAATTGCGATTTTGGGAATGACACTAAGCTTTGGTTCAAGTGCAAGGCTATCAGCAGTGTGAGAAATGCTCGGTGCTAATGAAAGAAGTAATTCCGAAAGAGTTTGCAGCTGTCTAGGAATCTTGTCGGGCTTGGAATCTTTGGCAGCTAAGAGAAGTAACCTGGTAGGAGAAGAATGGTGGGATGGCTGTAGAAAAGAGAGCGCTGATTGCCCATCCAGATTTTTCGGCGAAGACACCATAAGTCTTAAAATCTGTAATTGTGTTGTGATTACTAGTGGAAGCTTCCCGCTTGTTAATGAACCTTTCCCAAAATTCAGAAGTTGTGCCAGAGTAGGTGGGGTCATAGTGTAATCAGTCGATTTCGAGATTCCCTTTTTGATTGGATGCTCCTCTGTCTTAGATGGAATCGTTCTCAGAATTCCCTTTTTCGGTTGTTCTTCCTCTGGATCAAGTCTCCGCTTCAATATTCTAATCTCCTTGACGGCTAGATCATCCAGGCCCAGCGTTACAAGCTTTCCAATCAATACAGACATCCCGTTTTCTATTTGAAGCGTTGGCAGTTCGACTCCCGTTGTTTTCGAAGCAGATAGTGACCGCAAACAAGCAAAAGCAACCCGAGCGCATTCCCCCGTAGCTCTGTTTCCGGAATTTGTTGTCGAAGCAATTGAAGAGGATCTTTCCGCCCTTCCAGCAATGTTCGGAGAGCTGGAAACTCGATTCAAGGTCCGTGGTTGTTGTGGCGATTGGGGCATTGAAATTGATCTTCTGAGTCCTTTGCGCGCAGAATTCTTGACTATGTCTTTGGAGGATTCCTTCCGTCGCACAGGTGCTGGGGCCTTAATTGCCTCAGTAAGAGACTTCAGAGTGGCATTGATAACCTCAGTCGCAAGTATAGACCTTTCCTTTGGTGACAGATGTTCCTCCTCATGTTCCCGCGAGTTTTCCTGTTCCGCTTTCTTCGTCCGCGACCTCACTGGTGGTTTTGTAGCTTTCGACTTCACACCTGAAGCTGTACTATTTAAAACTTTCGAACGGCCTGGTACATTGGAGTCCTTTGGAATTGCGTTCGGTAATAAGAGATCGCTGAGAGTTGTTGCTGTTGCCGGTGTACAAGTTGATGTTGAGCCTACAGACGCGCGCACCGCTTCTGTGGCGGCTTGTAACGAAGCCATTATGATAGGAAAGAAAAGACAAATGTACAGCTGTTAGTGACTGAAATTAAACATTATTTCCAAAATTCGTCGCGCGAAGAAACATGTATGCAGCAAAAGGTTGTGAGGATTGACAAGCTTCACTGCGGGTCAGTCTTGACCCCTGTTGACGTGAGTCGGCCCAGCAACGGCAAGTGCAACGTCCAGAAAAGTTCTTGGGAAGGGAGACGGTCACGAAATCGCGACGAAAGTCTAACCACATCTATCGGTTCGAGAATGATAGGTACTGCCTAATCAATTGAAGATGAAGAGCTCAATAACACTTCGAAGAATCCTTCTTGCGCCTCCCAGCTTGCGGGCTTCACTCGTCGGTTCCCCAAGAACCTCCCCCCTCACCTCAAGATCCTACCTACCAGCTCTCGCCGGCCCGAGATCATATGCCTCTGCACCGTCAATAGCTTCGACCTCTTTCTGGGCAAGTCTCATCCCAAAACCTCTGCGCAAATCGAATTCCAAATCTGCGATCAAAAAGCCTAAATCCAAAGAATGGAACCCTATGACCTTCTTCATTGTGATATTTGTCCTTATTGGATCTATGAGCATACAAATGATTGCGTTGAAGAATAGCTTTTCGGCTTTTAGTCGTAGAGCAGATGCAAAGATAGGGTTGTTAAAGGAGATCATCGAGAGGATTCAGAAGGGAGAAGATGTGGACATTGATGGCTTGTTAGGGACAGGGGATGAGAAGAGGGAAAAAGAATGGGAAGAAGGTATTTATTTGTGGCCCACTTGTGTTATATGTACAGCAGGTGAAAACTAACCTGCTCAGTTCTGCGAGAAATTGAGGAAGAGGATCAACTTTGGGAGAATTCGAGAAAACCAAAACCAAAACATGGGAAGAGCCTAGAAAAGCTAGTACCTGAAGTTCCAGCTATTGTCAAAGAAGCTGTCAAACCTGCGCCAGAAAAGCCAGCAGGCAAAGCTCCTTCCGGATTTTATTAAGATTTCTTCTACCCAATATATACATATTTTTCTACATATCAACGCTTTCATGATAGCATGTCCTTGAATGCAGTGTTATTATGTTGATGATGGACATTCGTGGAGTTTTGATGTTCATGCTTATGATATTCGAAGCCGGTTCGCTTCAATTGATCTACTAGACCAGGCAGAACCTTATCAGTAGCCTGCTCAGCCCGAACCCCAGCCTCCCCCTTCTGGCCTATAGGGAGACCTTTAAAGAATAGTTCTTCTCCTCGAACTCCGCCTAGATTTAGTATGCCGATTGGCATGCCTCTATCCTGTGCCCTCTTTGCCAACCTCCAAGCAGAGTACGTTGCAAGAGATGTCCCTATGATCAAGAGCCGTCCTGATCCATCAATGGCTTCTTCAGCTGCGTCCTTCACTCTGCTTGCAATGCTCTCTCCAAACATTACTACCGCAGGCTTTAATATCCCCGCTGTGCTTGTGCTTTTCCATGCACCATCATCGTCAACTTCAACCTTCGTTTGAGTGCCATCTCCTGCGATGGGCGGATTGGCTAAACAGTGAGGACATGCTGGGTATCGAAATGTTGTATAAGGTGCACCTGGAAGGTCAACGTCTCCATCCGGATTTGTTTTCATTCCCTTCGATCTTCTTTCATCTGGGTTTTCAGTATTCAGCGCGCCAGATTCTAATATTTCGGCTAGAAAGACAGCCCACGCGGGGTTCAGCTTCGAAAGTTCTTCTTGGAACTCTTCTCGAGGGTAATCGTTGTGACAGGTTACACATGTCAAGGCACGGAGATAACCATGTAGCTCCAAAGTTGGGAGATCGGGGTGTGCAATGCTATGGAAAGAATCAACATTCTGTGTTATGACGTTCCGGACAATTCCCATGTCCCCAAGGTGTTTAATTGCATAATGCGCCGGGTTTGGTCTGGCTTTGTGAAGATTGGTCCATCCCAGAAAACTCCTAGCCCAATATCTCTTCCTGGCCTCATGATTGGCAACGAATTCATGGTAGTAAATTGGTCGATATGTTTTATTTACACGATACGTCCCATTACTTCCCCTGTAATCAGCAAGTCCTGAAGCGACTGATATACCAGCACCGGTCACTATTACCGTTGACTGGGGGTTTCCAGCCTCGGGGCTATGGATGGAAGGTGATGGAGGGGCGGTGAGGAAGTTTGAAAGGGCTGCAATAGCACCAGTTATTGTGTTTGCGAAGCGAGGAAGGATGGTTGGAGCTGGTAGTGGGCCCGTATAGGGAATTCTCATAAGAGGTTTTTGCATTGAGTACGCATTGGACCGCTGTCGAATGTTTGTTGCGTCCTTTTGCAAATTGGTGAACTTGTCGGCGTCATCATTGTCGTAGCTCAAGCTGGATGCATATGTGACGAGATTTAGTAATTGGTGGAGTGTGTTTAGTCTTCCAGCACTGCACACGGGAGGCCTGGCGGTGTATGCTTCGTCACGAAATGTCACCAAAATATATTTCTGGCAGAATCAGCCACAATTGATAAGTACACCCTCATGTTCTTTTGTGCAGTGATGTGATGGGGCTCGATGGGATATTCCTTTGTACCTACAGATAGGACGGAATCGCAGCCAATTAATTGGTTTCCTTTAGTTGCTAAATTCCTTACTCGGAAAATATCAACACTTCCAGACTATACTTCCCACCAGCCCACAAGCATCTCCCCCCCACCCTTTACAAGACCACAAGTAGCACAAGTCCTGTCCGGATGTACGTAGTACGAAGTACAGTACAATCCTCTTTCCCCCACCAGGCCCTGAGAGTGGGCTCATTAACCCCCTGGAATCATCGAAATACTCACGCCATGACTGGTCGCTCCACCCAGTATAGTAAGCCCCGGAATATTCGCCATGCTCTGGCGTACCTCGTCGTCCGCCTTGTAAATCCCATGTTTCCCGAACAATTCTGGTTTCTCCTTAAAACACTTCTTCAGTAGAGAACCACGCGTCCTATGAACGCAGAGTCAGTGTCAGTGCTCGTCACGGGCGTAAGGCTCTGTTTGTAGTCTCTTCTCTATGTTGATGCTACCAACTCGCGCCGGCTTACAACCAGCACGGTGTACGCAGGGGGTCCAGTGGCTGAACAGAAATAATACGCAGCGCCTGAACTTGAAAAGGACACCTCCATCTCTTTCTCAATCTCGAGTTCTGCAAACAGCAACCTCCCCCTCAGCTATCCGGCATCCGTCTGCCCGTACAGGCACAATAGGCCCTGGCCCTCAACATTCTTTCCCGCGATCACAGCCTTCCACCAACTCGTTCACATTACGACCAGCAATGGCGGCACTCACTCAAACCCAGAAGCGCGAGCATTCGCATCACCATCACCATGATAATACCTATCTGACCTCGAAGAACAAGAACGATGCTGGGGTGCGGATAACGCGGATTGGGCTCTATTCTAACCTGGGGATGGCAATTGTGAAAGGGGTAGGCGGATATGCCTTCAATTCGCAGTCAATGATAGCGGACGCATGGCATAGTTTGACGGATTTGGCCAGCGATATTTTGACTTTGGCAACGGTTTCTTGGAGTTTGAAGCCTCCCACGACTTTATTTCCCACTGGATTTGGGAAGGTTGAGAGTTTGGGTTCCCTAGGTGTCAGTGGCATGCTACTTTTCGGAGGGTGCTTTATGTGCATGAACAGTTGCGAAATTCTCTATGCCCATTTCTTCTTGGATGCCCATGCAGCTGCTGAAATGGCACTACATGCACATGGCCATAGTCACGGACACGGACACGGACATGCCGCACCCAGTCTTCATGCTGCGTGGTTAGCTGCTGGGACCGTCATACTGAAAGAATGGTTATACCAAGCGAGTAAGGAGCCTCATAGATTATTTGCCCAAGTTTTGCTAACCCAAAAATAGCTATGAAAGTGGCCAGAGAGCGAAAATCTTCAGTTCTAGCATCGAATGCCATTCATCACCGGATCGACTCCCTCACTGGCATTGTCACCCTTTTCGCGATTCTCGGAGCAAACTTCTTAAACGAGGCAGCATGGTTAGATCCAGTTGGAGGACTGCTGATCTCTCTTTTGGTTATTAAAGGTGGTTGGGGAAACACAGTTTCAGCATTATACGAATTAGCAGACAAGGGTATCGATTCCGATATTAAAAAGTCGGTTTCGAAACATGTTAAGAACAGCTTTGCCAACCTTAGGGACGGATCTCAAATAGAATTACGTGAGGTAGAGGGCGTAAAGTCCGGGCAGAACTACCTGGTAGATCTACAGATCGCTGTTCCGAAGTCGTGGACGGTTGAAGAGGTAAGGGAAGTAGAAGAGGCTGTTAGAGAAATGGTCGGCTCGAAAGTGAGAGGAGTACGCAGAGTTAAGGTTCGATTTGTTCCTAAAGAGGATGAAGCGTCGACACTATTCGATGAGTTTATCAGTGGTGACGTGAGTCCACGGTCAAGCCCAGAACCCGAGGAGCATGACGACCATGACGGCCATGATCACCACAATCATGAGCACTCAAAAGGGAATGGGGATGTGAAGAAGACCTTGTGAACGTCTCCTGCATAGCATATGTACATCAGCTCTATCTATTTGGTGGGGGGATCATGTAGGGATCGGCGTTCAGTAAGGGACTATTTGATAATCTCAGTTAGCCCGGATACCACTTACTCATGGACATGGCGTTTGGACAATGTTTCCACGTTTAATAGATTAGCGTCACCAGTTTCCTCTACTAAAGTAAGGTTGTCTCAATCCAGCGCACTTTTGCAAAGTTCACACATAAGATAAGATGATAAGGAATTGTCACATATTGAGTTTCTACAATTTGTCTTCTACAATGCTTGCTACAGTGCTTGTTTCGTGTTTGGTGTTTAGTGTTTTGTTTACGAATTTCCCTACACGGGTAGCTCAGGGGAGCTTTCTTGTCTTGTCTTGGAAAAGCTTTCCCAAAAGGGCAATTTACTAGAGTTCCATGAAGTCCAAGAACTACTCACGTTTCATTGGTGCGCATGTTCAGGCTGAACTGCTTGCCCCTCGTTCTAGTTTGCCCCACTATCTTCATCTTCCTAGAAACATCGTTGACCAGATTGCATCTTTCCCACATTCTTCTCGCTTGTAATTGGTAAGAAACCTATAATTCAAAAAACCTGAAAGTCTGTTAAGTCATGGCTGCGTATAACGGGCCTCTGTATATTGGTTTCGATCTCTCAACTCAACAACTCAAAGGCAAGTAGTGACCCACGTGCTTCTTGGCCACCACAACTAATTCCTGGCAGCGATTGTCATAACTTCAGAGTTAAAAGTCCTCTATGAAGTAAAAGCTGATTTTGATGCCGACCTCTCTAAATATGGTATCAAAAAAGGTGTCTTCATCAATGAAGCCGAAAGTGAAGTATATGCACCAGTGGCCATGTGGTTGGAAGCCGTAGACTTAGTACTACAACGACTTAAAGAGGCTGGAACGCCATTTGAGCGAATCAAGGGCATTTCGGGAGCTGGTCAACAGCACGGTAGTGTCTATTGGAGCAAGAAAGGGGAGGAATTATTGGGAGGGTTGAGGCAAGAGGAGATGCTGGTTGATGGATTGAAAGAGGCTTTCGCATGGCCGTTTAGTCCGAATTGGCAGGATGCGAGTACCCAAAGTGAATGTGACGCTTTTGATGAGGTTTTAGGTAGTTCGGAAAATCTTGCAGATGCTACCGGGAGTGATGCTCATCATGTAAGCTTTCATGATATGGTTGAAGTACAATACTAACTCCATGTCAAGCGATTCACGGGACCACAAATCATGCGATTTCACAAACTCCGCCCAGAAGTTTATAGAGCCACCTCACGCATTACATTAGTATCCTCTTTTCTAGCTTCTGTTTTTATGGGAAGTATAGCACCGATAGATATCAGCGATGTCTGTGGCATGAATCTCTGGGATATCTCGTCAGGAAAGTGGAACGAAACCCTTCTCAAGCTGGCGGCTGGGGAGGACGGACTCGAATCTCTAAAAGCAAAACTAGGAACTGTGAGAGAAGATGGCGGTGGTAGCATGGGGCCTATCTCATCCTACTTCGTGAAGCGATATGGTTTCCCTTCTGACTGTGGAATTGCACCCTTTACAGGTGACAATCCATCTACCATCCTTGCTCTTCCACTACGACCTATGGATGCAATCGTTTCTTTAGGCACTTCGACCACTTTCCTAATGTCCACTCCAAAATATGTCCCAGATCCCGCATACCACTTCTTCAACCACCCAACTACAGCCGGACTATATATGTTCATGCTCTGTTACAAAAACGGCGGTCTAGCTCGTGAGAAAATTCGCGACTCTCTTCCAAAATCCACCAGTGCAGACCCGTGGTCAACCTTCAATGAGATCTCCTCATCCACTCCCCCCTTAGGGCAAGCCTCACCATCAGATCCCGCAAAATTGGGACTATTCTTCCCATTGCCTGAAATTGTGCCGAATGTTCGAGCAGGCACTTTCCGCTACACATGTGCTGCGGATGGTTCCAATCTTCAAGAATCAAAAGAGGGATGGAGCAAAGAGGCTGACGCCCGCGCAATCGTCGAATCTCAAATACTTTCCCTCCGCCTCCGTTCCCAGAAACTCGTACTTCCTCCATCAGCAAATCTTCCACCACAACCCCGACGTATCTATCTCGTCGGAGGGGGGTCTTTAAATCCAGCTATTGCACATATCGTAGGTAATGTATTAGGTGGTGGCGAAGGTGTGTATAGATTAGACGTTGGTGGTAATGCATGTGCTCTGGGGGGTGCTTATAAAGCTGTTTGGGCGATTGAAAGGAAAGATGGTGAGAGTTTCGAGTCATTGATAGGTGGCAGGTGGAGGGAGAGTGAAGCGGTGGTTAAAGTTGATGAAGGGTATAGGAGTGAAGTGTGGGAGAAATATGGGAAGGTTCTAGGGGCTTTTGAGGAGATGGAAAAGAAGGTTTTGGAAGGCGAAGTGCGCAATTAATCAACACTACTCCGTATGATAGATATTAATTTGCACCAAGCTCGATAAACAATAACTTTTAGCTCTTTCTCACAAATCCGACTTAACTGAAGACATTAATATCAAAATGTTAAAAGTCCGAATAGAGGAATTCCTCATACACATATAAACCCCATATCATGCTTTATTGAAATAGAAATGCGCTGTTTATATTACTGTAATTCACTCCTCAATCATTTGTCGGGTGGTAAATACCGAATGGTATAATAAGTTTAATACCCGAAAAGCCATATGCATACCCGACCACGTTCCGAATCCGGCGTAGCATCAGCCAGCCTCTTACCACATGCCAGCCCATCCCAATCTCGTTTTCAATGTTTTACCCAGAGCCAAAGTATCACAGTGGGTTGTATATCTTACTCTATTCTTCATATAAAAATACAAGAACGTGCTATTTGCTTTCCCTTATCTCCATTTCTGAAATCGAGGCAACTGATTGCAATTGACTGGATTCTTGACAACAGTGGGCTGTGGCACCATATACAGCACATTCAGCACGCAACAGCGAAATAATTAATAAATTTACCAAAGGTTCTTCGTCAGATCAACCTATGGCTACAGAACGGACAGGTTTACTTGCCAACCTGGCCCCAGAACCCATTGATGAATCTGCAAATGCCAGTTATGAAGCTGCAGACGAGGAGGCTGGGAACGGAACGGACAATGGAGAAGGAGATGACAACCCGTTATATGAAGGAAATACAGATATAGCAAAAACAATGTGGTTGTTATTTCCTGCTGTATCTATAGGGGTACTATTAAGTGCAGCTGACCAAACGCTTATCGTCACTACGTATGGGAAAATCGGAAGCGATTTGAAGGCGTTGAACAATACTAGTTGGATCGCTACAGCGTATGTTATCTTTTTCGCTTTCATTAACCTCTTTCTTCCTTATGCTTTATCATCTCTGGTATCTGGGATTATAGAACGCTGATTCATTTGATGGTGTGTAGGTATTTCTTGACACTAACCAGTTTTCAGCCTCTGTATGGCAAGCTGAGCGATATTTTTGGTCGAAAGGCAGCGCTTTTGTTTGCGTATACGGTGTTTGGGCTGGGATGTTTGTTTTGTGGGCTTGCGAGAAATTTGACGGAGTTGGCTCTTGCGAGAGCTTTTGCTGGTGAGTTGTGGTCGCTCTAGGGTTTTTCATTCTGGCAAATTGAAATTGACGCATCTAGGTATTGGGGGTGGTGGGATGACAACTGTGGTTAGTATCTTGTTCAGTGACATTGTTCCACTGCGGAACAGAGGCTCATGGCAGGGCTATATCAATCTTGTCTGGGCAACGGGAGCAAGTGCGGGTGCTCCTCTTGGAGGACTTCTTGCTGATTCTGTGGGATGGAGATGGTTAGTCCCACCTTCCTATTATTTGTAACGAATTCTTAACATTTGTTAGGGCATTCATAGGTCAAGCTCCGCTGTGTTTTCTCGCCATCCTTGTGGTCTACTTTGGGCTCGATTTACCCAAAGTCGAGAGTTCGCACTGGAAGTCAAAACTCGGTAAAATTGACTTCCTAGGTGCTTTCAGCCTGGTGATTGCAGTCTCTACGTTGCTTCTCGGGTTAGATCGTGGAAGCAACGTTTCTTGGTCTGATAAATTTACTGTGGTGTGTTGCTCTATATCAATACCTCTATTCCTGGTATTTATTTTCATTGAGATGAAAATTGCTTCGCACCCATTCGCTCCAGGCCACATCATCTTGAGCCGCTCCCTCTTATCAAGCTACATGGTCAATTTCTTTGGATTAGCAGGGCATATGTCGACGGTCTTCTACATCCCGCTATATCTCCAAATTGTCAGTAAGCTTTCCACCACGGATTCGGGTATACACTTGATACCAGCTATGGTATGTTCCGTAATTGGCTCCCTCTTTGCCGGCCGCGTTATGCAGTGGACAGGAAAGTACTACTGGTTGACCATCATGTCTAACTGTATCTCGCTCTTGGGAACAGTAGTTGTATTTGTCTCTGGCGGACACTTTTATTCCTCTTGGGGATTGATTGGAGGACTCTGCTTCATGTCATTTGGTTTGGGGTCCAGTATAACAACTACCCTCATCAACGTTATTGCCAATGCAGATCCAGCCGACCAGGCAATCGCGACCGCATGCACGTATCTATTTCGCAGCTTAGGAAGCGTAGTAGGAGTCAGCTTAGGTAGCACAGCAGTGCAGCAAAGTCTGCGTACTCAGTTAACCGCAACTTTAGGTAGTGGACGCAAAGCAGAAGAGATCGTGGAAAGAGTGAGACAGAGTTTGGATTATATACAAGAGCTGGATCCGGAAATGAGAAAGTTGGTCACATTATGCTACCAGAAGGCATCGACTGCAGCATTTGGGCTGTCTACTGGTTTCGTGTGCTTAGCACTGCTAAGTTCATTCTTCATGAGAGAAAAAAAGCTGAGTAAATAAGCTATAGAATTACCCAAACATGGATTTTTATAGTTTTTTCTGAATTTTGAGAACATCTTATGACAAGTAATGTAGACGTACATATTTATCTGTCTGTATTCATTGTGAACAAACATCCCATCTTATACGTGAAAATACTTCAGCTGACAATAACCAGGATCCATTTAGTGACCCCAGTCAAGCACTGTAATTCTCAAAACACGACATTTCCTTTCGGGTGTGTACTGGTAGACTCCGGCACGGAAAACGAAAGATGTTACTGTTCACTGCAGCTTCGTGTCGGCAACGAATTATACTACGGGTGGCTCATTTTACCAGGCGTTGGGGATGACATGTTCAGCTATGAACTTGCCTAAAACACCACATTCGGCGATACGAACTTTCGATCGCACAAATCAGCTTTGAATAGTACCTGTTTTGCACATTTCAACTCATAAAACACGGAATTGAGACCAGAAGTGGTATCATTCTCATGAAAGACTGGGCCTTCCAAAAAAAGATATGTCAAGAATACGGATAACATCTAATCTGCAACTGAGGTTTTCTAAATTCTAATAAGTTTTCGAAATAGCTTGATCGGAGAACTAAGACAACAGCTAACTCGCCAATTCTCTTACTACATTTCAATTTTTCACCTCGTCACTTCAACTGGTCCGGCCACACGTTTGTGAAACATCGGGCGAAATGGCTGACGATGAACTGTGCAACGCCACCGTACATTCCAGCCACTTAACTAATCCCCTGACATGCAAGTATATTTCTTTTTCTTCGTACAACACTTGTCAGGTCAGGCGGTTGGTCGTATGTACAGTAGCATTCTGACGTCAATCTTCGATACAGCTGTAACTGATGACTGTTACATCGTGGTACCTGTTAATCTCTTCAGATATGCCATACAGCTCGTGGCCAGAGTATCGATCTACAGACCCAGCCTCCCAAAACTGGCCTAGATCTAATTTTACGATTCACGTCCTTATACTTGGCGTACTGTGGAGATCGGGTTCTTCCAGTTCTGGTTTAAAGCTGATTGTTACGATCCATGTCAAATATACATACTTCCACAAAAGTGAGATCTCCAGGGCCTTCGATTTGTCCAAACTGAGCCACAGGATGTAATTTTCAGGGAGGAATAGCCTCGTTACCAAAGTTGTGAGACTGCGACTTGCAACAGTAAAACAGTTGAGCTGTGATTCGAGCTTCTCACTTAGTGAAGTTCTATCTTGCAAGTCTGGAACGGACTGACGACTGCAGAACTATACAAGCGCGATAGTTTATCGAGAAATGTATGTTTAATAGCCAGCCTAGCCGTTTGAATCAACGATGAATACGATCCCCTCCTCATGATTGTTAATAGTCTTTATTCTTAACAGCCACGTGTAGCCAAAGCCAGGCGCACCACAAATTGAGAAGGCGTGTCTCTCTAATTTGATTAAGTGACAGTTAGATATCACGAAATCCATAATTTTCAACATCAATGACTAATATGAATTTCTGGTAAGCTCAATAGTCTGGTACGCGGTTAAGGAGCCGCGAAACGCAATGCATATAGGCTAAATAGAACCACGGAAATAGGCTCAACGTTAGTCGCAACATTTTATATTGAACCTATATTGAAGAGGATCCTCGAAAGACAGACGAGACTTCGCTACCGTACTTGAGCGGGCAGTTAGACTTGCAACAAAAGTCCTAAATCGTCGAAATTCGTTATAAAGTTGTCTAATTCGGAGAATTCTTTCGACGGGACCGTCGGCGTTGCTTTAATCCCAGCAGAAAACACGTTTCTCGGAAAATTAGATCGGTCAAGGCGTTTATTTCAGGTACATGATAGTTGTAGAACATGGATGGAGCACATGGATCAGAGTATGATCGCGGCTCGTTGGCTCTGGTCCATTTGGTAGGGTGACATTGAAACGTGAGACGGAGAAATTCTTATTGATGGGAGAACAGAAACTGCGAAATAAGGGCCTTTTGTCTTTAATCCTCCAATGAAAATCGTCCAACGCCTAATGTGAAATGAAAGACCTCACCATTTTATTCCGCGGTAATGGTATTTCATGTATTAAGCTTTGGTACTGTACTGTACATGCAACGAGGGCGCATATATGTACCCTGCTAACAGAAACAGTACTAGCTAGTACAACGAAATACTAATAACTGCTATGCTAGGTCTCCTTCGCCCATTTAAACTTACATTTCAGATTGGTTTCTTGCATGTGACTTTTATTCTTTATGAGATGGGTAGATCGACCATCGGTCGTTCAGGCTATTTACTTAGTAACCGTCAGCTAGAGATTCCAGACCATATATCACTAAACCTAAAGAAAAGCTCTAACTCAGAGAAGTAATGGGTTCCAGCCAACTGATCCATCTACCATAAGATAATATACTCGGCATTATGTCACTAGATAGTTTTATTGCTAGAGTAGAACACAGTCGAGAATTATTTTTGTTTCACGATCCCCGGCCATACTTTAATACTGAGACATTTTCAAATAATGGGACCTATGAATAACTTCACTCTATCATATTTTAAACGTGCTTGAACATCTAGGATTTGCTTTGGATATGTTAAGATTGATTTGAAAGTGATTGTACCAATATTGTTAGTTGAGTCATTTCTACTTCGCTTGAGATAATTAGTCCGAACTCAAGGCTCGCTTGTCCTGGACATTTCTTGACTTCACCATCCGGTCTTCACAATGTGCTCATCTCTGTCCTAACAATGGCTTCACGAACATTAGGAACAACTAGTATAACAACGGAGTTAGCACATGATAGGATTGTATGGTGAATGACCTTGATTGTATGTGATATTTCTAATCCACAGATTTCTTCAAACATACGGAATTCACCTAAAATTCTTTAGATTCGGCAAGCCGATACTACTTCTCCATAACTAGCTAAAGAGTTTATCATGCCCCACTACTAGCTAGTATAGTATGACCAGAGCTTCATATTCTCGGATACTAGTATTTTATAAATCCTTGCGTCATGGAAATTATTAGTAGCATTGCAAATTAAGTGAAATTTCTTTTCACAATCCCGTGTTCCCGTGCGAAGTTTTTAAGCAATTTCGAGTGAGAAATGCACAGTCTAGTAAGATCAGAAGATCAACTACCTGGAACTGCCAATTTCTGATATATTATTTTAAGACAATTCAAGCTTTGACGCACGATGAAACACAGGATGCCATATATTCACTTTCTTCTCGGTCGTCATATCTGGTCTATGTATCATCTAGACTCTTACTAACCCTAGCAAGAAAGTTAGAAATTTGGGGTTGATATGAACTATATTACATCACCTAGGCCATGGACTTGGTGGTGGATTGCACAAGGTTAGCGTGCGCGAATTTCATATGTAGTTCTTTCCGTCATGAACTGGCTCTTTCAGAGATGTTGATAAAGGAGAGTCATCCCACATCCGAATAGTCAAAAATGTGTATTCATCCTCTACGGACAACCACCATCACGTTTATTTTATTTCTTCGAGCTACCCAAATGCGCTGTTATGACCCGACCTAAAGTCGATCCTGACAAAAGACAAAGAACCGCAAACGCCTGCGATAGTTGCAAGAAAAGAAAACAAAAGGTCAGTCACCGGCTTCAATTTTTTTACGCTATTATAGATCAAGTGCATATCATTAATTTGAAAATCCTCAACAAGAACTTCTTGAGATAAAATCCCTAACTATTGTCTAGTGTAATGGTGACAAACCATGCACTACATGTCGTAAGCGAATGCAGGATCGTCTATGCACTTATGAGACTTCCCACAACAAATCGCCTGATGAACCACCACCTCTAGTTGGTAAGACCTCAGTTATATTCAGCCAGTCAAATCAAAACTAATGAATCTATTGTAGAGCAAAAGATCAATCACCATTGTGACCCTAGTATTATGTCCGATCGAATGTCTCTCCGTACTAGAAGATCAAACCATCCGATAGCTATTGCTTCGAACCACATGGCTGCCCCACATGATTGGTCTAACTCTCATATGCCAATTTCTCAAAGCATGACGCCTTCTAGTACTTTGAATCTGATACCTGGCCCAGAACTCCCTCTTTCATCAATGGCATACATGTCTCCAAGCAACTTTCATACGCCACACCGCCTTTGGCCTCCTGGACATGGTATTGCAGATTACGTACCACAGGGGAGAAATTCAATATCCCGTAGTGGCGCTGTTACTGCCACTGAGCATCCCTCTCATGGTTTGGCGAAGCTAAAAGGGCAGCAATTTTCAGTCATGCAAGTTCCAGTTAGTCCCCAAGGACAGCAACAGTTAGCACCAATGACCATTTACCCAATTATAGCAGAGAATGCCACGAAAGACAACATACGGCGATATAACAAAAGTCCACAAATTGGAAAACGTGAGTCTTTTAGAACAATACCCAAAACTTGATTGTATATTGATTCATTTACCTAAGCTTTTTGGGGTGATTCTTCAAATTCGGCATTATTGATGCAGATTAAATCAACTGTTCAATATCTCGTTGGGCCATCTAATTTCACCTTGGATTCCGAGGAGCTTGAGATCGAGAAGACGGAAAATAAGATATCAGTCGATACAGAGCCTGTTTACCTGTTACCGGCCCATGACACTTCAAGATTTCTTAAAAGTTCTTTCTTTAGCAATGTAAAACCTCCCATTCATGCCAAAGACTCGCATATTGTTAATCATATCTAGACTAGTGGCTTGGTGAACTTATTTCCCCAAGAATTGTTCGACAAGAAATTGCGTGAATGTTATAACAGTTCGATCAAGGTCCAATCATCTTGGCGTTGCTCGATAAACCTGGTATTTGCGATTGGTCTTATTATGGCATGCCCGGCACCTGATACTTCAGATTGGCGTCTCTTCAACGCACTCACGGCAAAGTCCGGCGTTCAGGTATGTATAACCACTTCACTCCCCCATATGTTGTTATCCTTGCTTTTTGGAAACTTGGCTAGGTGGGATGAGTAGCTAATTGATATTAGAAAGCAGCAGAAAAGTTTTATTGCGACGCATTAAACCACCGAAATCCAACAAAAGATATAGGGGAGGCTCAGGTATGGAAAATTCAAGCTCTGAATCTCATGTCGCTCTTTCTGCTCCTGGTCTCAAAAAGGAGTGAGGCTCATGCATACCACTGTAAGTGACATTAAACATTACTGCATGGTTATACTTACAATACAATATAGGCATGGCTGTCCAGTCTGCAACCTCGCTGGGTATTCATATAGATGAACTGACTTCTCCTGGGGCGGATGGGGAGATGGATGAAGTATCTAGGAAAAATATTTGGCAGAGTCTCTTCGTTATTGACCAATTTATGGCAGTTTCCTTAGGAAGGCCCAAATTTATTCAGAACACTACGAGCCTACAGCTTAAAGACCCTTTAACTCCTTCGGAATCACCTCGATATCGAGGATCTCCAGCTATTAAAGCGACCACTCGCAGTTGTAAATTTACTAGTATAATACTGGAAAATGCTTATAGCGGATCTTGCCTCTTGAATGGCCAGTTTCAAGCGATTGCTAAACAATGCCAAGACTGGCCCAAAGAACTTGACGATAAACTGCGTTGGCAAGTAGAAGGAACTGCGAATTCAGATGAAAAGATTGAAATCATGCATGTCAATCTCTTCTATAGTAAGGTTTTCCTTGGGGGTTAAAGATTTCCTCCATTGACTCCGCTATGATTTTGGTTGGAAGCTGACCTACCGAAATAGCACAATCTGTTGTCCTAGTTTCCCGCCCATCCTTCCTCAAGGAGCTGCACCTGCTTGTGGAAAGACGTAACAGTTCACAATCAGTACAAACTCCACCCTTTCATGATAAAAGGGGTTTCTTCGCCAAGGTTTGTGTAGCCCAGTGTTGCCACAGTGAGTATATATACATTTCGCTACCATCCCATTGATTTGTATGGAGCGATTTCTGATTTGATTTCTGGTTAGGTATACTCATTGTTCGACTTGCCTTTGAAAATCTATACTTATCTCCTCACAATATGTTTGCTATGTAAGTTTGCTATATCAATATATCATTGGACACAATATGACCTAATACGGGACAGTAATTTCCTCTTCGGATCTGCTTTAGTGGTTTTTACCAGTCAGTTGTTAGACATCTTTCCTCACGAGACAGGAATTGAGTGCATGCAAAGCGCATTGAATATACTCGAGCAATGTGGACATCGAAATCAGCAAGCCAGACGAATGTACCAAGTTCTTGGAAGCTTCCACAATGTTTTACTGAATCGAGAGATGCGTGTCCTTACTACCCTTGGCCCTTCGCAACCCAAAGACACGAAAAGGTAAGCTTCTCTGCGCGCAAAAACAATAAAGGATTTATTCACTTACCATAAGCAGTCTTTTATTCTTGACCGATCCACCAGGTATCCTAAGTATTTCACCCGTATGCAAAATAACAATCAATATTTGCTGCTCTCAGTAAGAAAATAGAATATTCAACAGTGCTGACTATAAAGGAATCCGGAACACCTTCTAGAGATCGCAGGGATTCGGTCACTTATCCTTCAGTCGAAACAGATCAGCAAGGTTATTATGATCCCATGGCCGATATAGCAAATGCTAGAACCCATGGTGCTTCTTCCACTCAAGACAGTCCCGAAGATAGCCATAAAAGCAACTCTGATTCAAGGGCAATATATAACCTTGGCGGACAATTTACCGAAGACAAACCACCAGTGTGGGACACATCGTGGCCGACACAACTTAATAGCTTCTTCAACGAACAAGATTTGGAGCAGTTTGGAATGCAATTTGGTGGGTCTTCAACACTTCTTGTTTCTTTCCCAAACCGCTTTGGAATTGACGAGGAAATACTAGGAATAATGGACGCCAGTATGCGAGACCCGTTCAGTCCATTTGCTTCAACGAGTTGGGGTACGTAGGATGTCGAATGGATTAAAAACATAAACGGGCTTATTATTATGGATACTATAATGAACAACAAGGTATAAAGGGGGGGAGAACAAGAAGAGAGAGTAACTGGTGGTCAGTAAGACACAAAATTTTGGGGGATTGGTGCGAATGTTTCGGAGTTTGCGTGTTTGTGAGTTTGCGAGTTAGTGAGTTAAAAGTCTGAGATGATGTATTGTTTCACCAGAATTTCCGTTCAATGTGAGCACGTACGGGACGCTAAGCGATACTTTCATTTATCTCACATGCAACGAAACACTCAGCTATCGCCGTCCGCTATAGCCTTTCCAGGGCTAGCAGATACTTGCGACAGGGAAAAAACATAAAATATCCGAGTGTAGAGGTTGGGGGCTAAAGCAGAGATGAGTACATGAAGTAGAATAGTAGTAGAGTTGTAGAATAATAAAGTAGAGACGAGACAGGGGAACTGTCACCAGGAGGCATTAGGCACATGAGTATAGGATGAGCAATGCCTCGATACAGTAAGCTAAGACATATCCGTTAACAAGAAGTCAATGAAAAGGGATCCACATTATGCTGCATGAAAGGTTCCTCAGATAGGCACGTTCTCCTATCCTTTGGGTTGTCCCACGGTTTGTAGAATTTACTTGCGTTCCACTGGACGAAAATAGATATCCTAATCACTATCATAATCCTCGCTTAATAAGGGGTTGGGTATATATTCTGCCTTGGCATCCGGTACCACGGGCCCAGAAGCGTATTGAGAGGCAATTCTTTGACAAATTTAGTAACATCTAGCTCTGCACTGTTAAATCTGTATGAAATATTGGAAAGTTCTACATTTTTGTAAGCCGGCCCCGCTCCACTGTGCTGATACAACCGCTAGGCAATCGTATATTACCATCATGATACACACTTCACGGCCATTTCTAGGCGACGTATCGGTTGGCTACCGTCTAGTTGGTTTAGATCTTTAGCAGTTCACGATCAGCTTGGAATTATTTCTCAGTTATGAGACTCTGAAGGAGATGTCCCTCTTATATTGCCTATCTTCTAAAATAGGTAATTTAGCATGAGATCACGTTCCAGCAGAAATATCTCATAATATCACGTATCTTGAGAGCCAAGATGCAAGGATTGTGGGGGCTTTCGACTATATTCCCATATCACTGCTTCGTATTCTGAACTAAAATAATGTTCCAGTGTGGTATTCCATTGCCGGAGTCGAGTTTATATCAAAGCTACCAACAGCTATTGCTGGCTAGAAGGAATCTAGCGTTGTGGTATTTTCTTAGTTTAGCTGAATCGTGCTTTTCGGTGATTCGATAGAAAGTCCTCCAAGTTACGCGCCTGGATACTCTCCAGTAATCGTCTGGGTTTAAAGACCCAAGTTTTGATTTTATCATCTGGGTGAGCTTTGCAAATGGTAAAGGATAGTCCAGGCGTAGAGATTAGTAGCTGCAAAGCATCTCCTATTATAGTATTTCTCTCTCAATCCAGCTGAACTCCTCACAATTTTAATAGCAAAGCACTCTACATTTGAGCTTGCAGAACTGCAGGAATACGAAAAGTTGAGAAGCCGGTGCGACACTCAGTCTCGCATGTTCACCCCTTTATTAAAAACGTATGAGGCCTCGATTCAAAAACAAAAACACAGAAATGACGTCGCGTAAGTCTCCCAGGTAACCGTCGGGGTAAACGCACCTGAGATACCTACCCCTATTCACCCCGCCATGATGTGGCCTCGTCTTTCATATCATCCTCAACAACCCAAGCCTTCTCAGGAATATCACACTCCCAACGAGACTGAACTCACCAAGAAGAACCCGTGTAGCCGCCACGATGCAGGCTTCCCGAGGTGCTCATCCGTACCGCCAACAAGGCCATAGCATTGCCACTGCTTCCTCCGCACCTGGAGGACTCGAGGGTGGTGAGCACACAATCACTCGCTCCAAGTATAACACGCTGATCTCATTTAGTAAACATGACCATGCTCTCCCAGCTTGCTGATCTAGGAGGTGAAGATGCAGCCCTTATCCTCAACCAACTCCTTGCGAAGATCGAAGCATTGGAACTCGAAAACAAGGCATTGAAGGCAAAGATCGAGCGATTTGAGGGCATCCAGGCTTCTAGGATCCCCGCCACCGGACTTGCACGAAACCAACCATCAAGAATTTGGGGACACGATGCTATGGACTTAGATAACTATGAATTGTCACCAACCGATCGAAGCTTCCCCAAGCCTCATGATTACCCACCCGTACCTGCTCCCGCACGACAAGCAACACCACCAAAGGACACGAAAGGCAAGGGAAGTCTGACTAGAGGACATGTTGGAGACTTGGACCTTGCGATTGATGATGACGGCCAGAGGATCATCATGTACATCCCCACCAGCTGTTTTGCAGCACTTGTGGAGCCAGATGTGGATGATCTTCGAAAGTTGGGCGAGTTTAGTAAGTAGCTTTGGATCCCAGTTTCCTCAAATGAACCAGGCAGGGAACTTTCCAAGAGTAGAAGCATACTGTAAATTCCTGATTTATGACCATCTTCAAAATTGTAACGAAGTTCGGCTCCCAAATAGCTACTAATGCGAAGTTACATAGGAGAGGACAGTGGCGCAAAGATTATCATCGCCCCGTGCACCAAACGACCTGGAAGTCAGAGCCCATCGAGAAAGAATACTGCTAAGGTTGTCATCACGGGTACCCAAGATCAACGAAACATTGCCGCGAGTGAGTCATTGAACCAGGAGAAAGAGGGACAGGGATTAACTTGTATTATTCTAGTGCTCGTTGCAGATTACCGGGTCGCATTTCTCGCAGGTCAAGCTTTTTTGTCACCACCAAAGAGCAAGGAAAACGTAAACATCTTCCGCTCTGGCAGTCACCTTACTGCACCGAATGGAGAAAGACGAACGCACTGGCGCTAGACATAAACAACGTGAGATTCCTTAATCGGTATTATTGGTGGTTCTGCACTTCGGCTGGCTTCTTATATCATGGAAAGAACAAATACTAGGTTCATATCGATGTGATGAGATAACCTGGTGCCTTTAGATTATCGATCTTAATTGATATTGTCAGAAGGATGTGGCATATTCTCTAAGGTTCTGTCCATAGTACGATACTTTCTGACTTGGCTTCTTCCTTGAGAATATGGCCCGCATTTTCAGATAGTTAGTCAATGGCAAATCCGGCAAAGATGTGAAATAATTGCGTATTCTTGCTTTGTGATGTTTGATTGCTTATGTAGTCCACCCAGCTCATTCCATCTAATCGTATAAGGCAGTCGCACTTGATCCGAAAGAGCGCCTACCAGATAGTACTTTGTCTTGCATTCAGATGTATTCCTTTAAGGAGATCCACCGCTCATACTTTTTGGTGTATTACAACCAGGCTACTTAGCTATCTCCTAATAAGACTTTAATTCTGCTCATGGCACTTAGAATCTTGCATCGCCATCAGTGTATTTAGGCTTTCTGTTTACCCAAGGGAGAAAATCAACACTATTTCTCCTCCACACCTTGTTAAATTTTATCACTTTTCCAAAGAGAAAAAATAGTTTGCCCGAGGTGAACTACACATGCAAGAATATTGTTTCTGCACGATTATGAACTATTATACTTTAAACTTTTGGTTCAACCGAGTGGAGCAGGCCAAGCAATACAACTGCTCATCATATAGACCAGCATATAGCTGAGTGCTTTCTGTTGGTTTGAGGTAAGCAAATATATTGCTTCCTTAGATGTGAGGTGCTCTTTGGGACTTGATGTATGCTCAGAACAAACAATACTATTACACCACTGTTTTTTGTATTGAGGTTCCTAAGAAGATAGCCTCTCCAACCCTTGCAATCACTTCAACAATCTCTTATCATATCATGATGTTCAATACCAGGTTGCACCTGCTGGTGAAACCTGTATAATAATCTTAAGTACAACTTTGTCTGTAGAAATCCCTATCAACCCGTACTTTCAAATGTCTTAAAATCTCACAGAACTTCTGTGGAACGAACAGTATAGTGGTAATTTTTTAAAGAAGGGTTTGGGGAGGGTGTTGTGGAATTCAGAAACAAGTAAATGAAATGAAAAAAAGCTCTTTCTCTAGGCTGACCAAAGAAAGTTTTATTCAGGTATTGTCTTGACTTGATTCACTATACCTAACTCACATATAATCCTCGGAGCCGAGTGCTACTATAACCATTCCTTCTATATAGGATAACAGCCCAGAAGAAACACTATTAAAAATGCCTTACAGTTTGTGTCTGGAAAGCAGACTATTGTCACATCTATGTGTCTGTTCGTGTATGCTTGATGTAATGCACAAGAACGAGTCACAGCTTACAAACAGTTTGTTGCCTTCTTTTGATCCTCAAGGGCGATGATCTTTTCTCCAAGAATATCAGGAATCTGTGAGAGTTGTATGATTCCATTGGTGCCGGAAATAGAACCTGTATTATCATCTCCTGCCAAGGTCAATTTATGAGGCTTTGGTTGATCCTCCTCGGCTTTGCAGTTTGCAAGGTTTAAGATCTCTAATCGCTGGCTGTGGTAGTGGTCATCTTTGGAAGCTGGAGCCCGTAGTAGTTTGTCCACTGAAGCTTAGTCCCGAGTATGCGAAAAATTTGTTCTACCACCAAAATGGGTGATTTAGCGTTGACTCAATTTTGTCTGGTGTTCTAGCCAGAAGTTTCTACACGTCCGATGTCCCCAATGTTCAACCCACCATTCCCCAAAACTATCTTCAACGTCTACATCGACCTTGTTGACACGCTCCTCTCGCTTCAAACCACATACAAGACAAGGTTTTGGAGCTGTAAGACCCCCTGCTTGAGTTTTAACGTGCATCCCTTCACTCACATCTGGGATAGCTAAGTGTTTAGATGAGTCTTGAAGACTTGAATTGGCAACTGCTACAGCCGATCTTAGTCTCCCAAGTTGGTCTTTCCAGGTGCGAACAACTTCTGCGGCTTCTCGATCTTCTTTCGTGACCTCAGTCTTGTCCACACCTGCAAGTTTCATCCCGCCCTTCCCTCCAGCAGCGGCGGGGCCAATTGACATGGCTTGTAAGAGAAGTGTATCTCGTTTCCAGCGAAGTTTCCGTCCAGCCGTAATATGAGCAACAACACCAGCAAGAAGCAGGTATGCTCTTAGAAAATCGATGGTTGACGGATCGGATAATATTCTATTTTTCAAAGAATAGGTCTGATTCGCTACAGGCTTGAAGAGGGCTGATTGCGGCAAGTCAAATATTGAGGGGAATATAGCGAGCAGAACAGAAGGAGGAGGTATGTTCGTTGGTGGTGGTAAGTCAGCCTCTACATTAGGTCTGGGTTTTGGGTTTTCTATTTCTACCGCATCCCAGCCCCATGAGCCCTCAAGGCCGGAATCAACCTTCGGTACAGGAGTTCCGGGAGGAAGATCCGCGAAGTCTCCCCAGTCGTCATCAAGTTGGACTGTAAGAGCCGTAGGATTCAAGTTTGGGCTTGGCTTAGTAACACGAGTTTCATAAGTTGGCCAAGCAGTTACCGGGGACTCAGGCTTCGGGCTGTTATTATCTGCAGTAGTAACTACTGGGGTGGTGGAAAAGTTGAATTCTGCAAAAGGATTTCTCTCTTGGAAGGATGGCGGCTTAGGTGCTTGTGGGTATGGTATAGCTGTCGAAGTTAATAGATTATCTTTTGCTTTCTTCTTAGGCTTGTCCTGGAGATTAGTCGCACCCAACATAGACGACTGATCTTTAGATACAGGTAGCGGTTGAGGATGTAAAGAAGGCTCGGGTGTCACACTCTCAAATTCCCCAAAATCATCTTCATCTCCATCTTTATCTTTTTCGGCCAGATCATCAGCATCAAACAAAACCTCTCCACACGGGGCTTTCGCGTTTGTAAATGATGGCTGCGGTGGGTTTGTAGGGTGATTGGCTTGTAATACCTTATTGTTTAAAGATTGAGTAGCTTCAGCTGTGTTTTGAGAGAACAGATCGAGAGTTGGTTGTCTTAGTATTCCAGGCTTTTCTGAGACTTGATTACTCAGATTTGATTTGGGTGTCCCCGCCTTTGGAGCCTCGTTGAATGAGCCCCAGATGTCATTTTGTGTATAGAAGCTTGTGATTTGGGCGCTGATCGGAAATTGCTCATACTTCCCCATATATCGTTATCTTTAGATGAGGAATTCTGTGATTGTTTGAAAGATGCCGTACTGCTTGAAGCAGCGGTTGAATTGTTTCCAAAGCTTTGCAGGTGTGCGGAAGCACTAGTATTCCCTCCTTGCCATGAATAGTTGGCAGACATCGAACTGTTCGTATTCTGAGCCGCAGTGCTGTTCCAATGCTGAGAGGCTTCTATTTGTCCAAATTCCGTCCCGCCACCTAGAGGAAATGCCCTATTTGAGGCTGGCGTAGTACTTGGCTGAGCTGAAGGCCATTGCTGCGAGTCGTCGGAACGTCCATTCCCTGCAGTATCATTCAGAAACAACAGGTCATTTGATGCAGATTTTCCGCTTGAAGGCTTCCCCTGAGGTGCAATGTAGAAGCTGTCAAACTCTGCTAGAAGATCAGAGGACATTTTGAGGAGATGAGAGGTAAAGAGATATGGGACAAGGCCAAATGGGCTTGGTTTAAAAGAGCTGCATGCTTTACTTGTGTTTAGCTTGCCTTGTAATGCTGCTTTATTGCCATAAAAACAACGTTCGGCTCTGATGGGAATGAGACAACTGTGTAGTTGAGGTTCGGTGACGTTGATGGGAGCGAGGCTGAGCCGAAGGATTGCCTCCTTGTGATTGGCCAGACCCATAAATACCTGTATTGAAACCAGCCTCATCAAGCTCATTTGTATATCAACACTTTGGATTAAGAACCTTGCTGTTAACCTCTAGAATTTGTGATGCGGTCGTTGGAGGAATCAAGGTAGTTCAGAATTATAAACAAAACCGCAACCACTGACTCTTATCAGATCCCGATGGGAGACAACGACCAAACACGCAAAGAGCCTAGAAGATCTAAGGAAGTCTGTTCGATCAGACGGTTCTGAGAGCCCATGTAAAGCTGGCCTCCGGTCAGTATGCTGGAAGGTGTGTCGAACTATTGTAGTCAATCAAGTCTAGCAAGCTGATGCTCTGTAGATATTCCTTCTTTTCCAAACCACTGAAGTTACTGGATGGTCACGAGTCTTGATAGATTCAAGGAGTGCTTACACATCCCTTCGAGAACATCTCTTGAGATTCATTGAAAACCCTGATGAGATCGGATCTGCACTAGACCCTTTAGACGACGATCAGCACGTAAGTCAGACTACCACTTGTTTTAGTGATTGCTGAAGAAGTGTGCACAAGTACTTGCTATTTTGCTAAGCCATGTTAGTCACCTTGGAACACCTTACGTCAGGACGAAGAAATCAGGGCTGAAATATTCCAAGACGTCGAAAGATGCATGCCAGAAGAACCGTACTTTCGCCATCCTGATACCCAAAGGCTTATGTTAGATATCTTATTTATTTTTTGCAAGATAAATCAAGATGTTGGCTATCGCCAAGGTATGCACGAGATATTGGCCCCAATTCTGTGGGTTATTGAACAAGACGCGATTGATTACGGATACTATGGTGACAAACCAAGTTCACAGACAGACGAAGTTATGAGACAAACTCTTGACCCAACGTATATTGAGCACGACGCTTTCACCATCCTCTCATTAGTGATGAGAACAGCGAAATCTTTCTATGAACTAGGGGAGCCGGATAAGAGAGTTAACACGAAGTTCAGTGGGCTTGGAACTCCGCAACCAGGTGCTTCGCCCATAGTTGAGAGGAGTAAGCGGATTCATGAAGTTTACCTAGCCAGACTTGATCCAACTTTAGCACAGCATATCAGTGATATAGAAGTTTTGCCACAGATATTCTTGATGTAAGATTCGACATAATAAAGTCGAGCAACATTCGCTAATAGCAAAATAGCCGTTGGATAAGACTACTGTTTGGAAGAGAATTTCCATTTGAAGAGTTGCTAGAGTTATGGGATGTACTTTTGGCTGAAGACCCTGGCCTGGAACTAGTTGATATGGTCTGTGTAGCTATGCTTCTAAGAATAAGATGGCAATGTAAGTTTCATATCATTAGCAGTATGCAACTACTAACCATTGCCAAGTAATTGAAGCAAGCTACTCGACTGCATTGATGTTGTTACTTAAATATCCTGCACCATCTCCTCCACATGGCCCGCAAAGTTTTGTGGATGATGCAGTTTATCTTCGAGATAATTTCAGTGCCGTTGGTGGTGCCGAAATTATTAGCAAGTACAGTGGTAAGCCTCCAATTTTGCAACCGCAAGATCTACGACCGGGAACTCCTCTAGGACAAGGAATTAGTCCTAGAATGAGATTTTCTGGGTCGAGATCACCTTTGCCTTCGCCTGCTCGCTTTTTACAGCAACAAGGAGGGGTTGAGGCTTTACTCCAAGGAGCCGCAAAGGGCGTCTTTGACCGAGGAGAAAGACTTGGTATCAACCAGGCTGTAAGAGATGCAGTCGGGGAAGTGAAAAAGAACATGCAAGGACTTCAAGCATCAAGAACAAACTCAGTCTCATCTAAAAGAAACTCGGACGCTAAAAGATGGTCGCTAGACGAAGGACGCTCTGTTCCATCATCGAGAGTGACTCTTGCAGCAATGAATACCAGAAATCAGCAGTTGTCCAGGATGCTGCAACAAGCAGTGTCAGAACTACGGATTGTCTCCGCATTAACCGATGGTGATAGGGATACATACGTAAATGCAATCGACTTGGCAGTTGCCAAAGTTGACTTTGTCAAGATATATTTGGAAGATGCAACGATGCCACTCCCGGCCGAGGAGCAAATATCAACCCCAGCGACTCCCTCACCGTTAGGCCCAGCATCGAGTCCAAAATCATCACAAACAGAGAGGGTGGAGTCCCCTATGCCGATATCCATTACATCTTTGGCGCCGGAAATAGTATCAGAGACTACAGGAGCTAAGATATTGCCAGTATCTACCGTTCCCATCCCCACTCCTGAAACCACGATATCAGTATCGACAACTCCTGATCGCAGTACAACTCCCAGTACTAAAGCTGCCATAACCAACTCTGCCATAACCGACTCTGGTCTAGCATCTAATCATCTAAAACGTCCAGCAGTGCCAGTGCCAACACGTTCTACAATCGCAAACTCATCTTTTTCATGGATGCTGGACTCGGATGATGCTCCAACGTCAGGTCTTGGCATCAAAGGCGCACCGCCAAAATCAACATCCACTTTTGTTTCGTCAACTAGTCGGAAGCCTATCTCAGGAGCCAGCCGAGAGAAGGCGGCATTTCTGTTTGGAGAAGACGGAGGAGATTTACAAGTGACGGATTTAAGATCGCCTTCGGCTAAGGTAGAGGAGGGGTTCGATTTAAAGCTCATACCAAGTAGAAGTATCGATAAATGAATCAAATAATATAAGGGAAACACTACTATCTCGGTCTTACTTGTAGCACCGCTTTATACTTAGGCCTGCATCAGAACTCAATTGTGAATGTGTTGTAGAAGTATACATTCCTAAGGTCTTGGCTGTGCTGTACCTTGCGGTAGAAGCAGTACCGTAACTATGCAGAAAGTTGTAATTTGAGGCTCAAGAAGGAACATACTACGGTTCTATTCATAATTAAAGGAGCGGCCGAATTCCAGAAGCAAAGTCACAGGAATGGCCATTATTAAAATATTTTTGCTATCTCTGCTGGGCAAGGACATGTGGGAAAGTGAGAGTCATTTCATACCTTGACGGAAAAACGAACCAGATCATTGTTGGGAAAGATGTCATTGATGTGGGAGTAATAATACAAGTGATCATCCAAAGCCCTTCTCCTTCGTGTTATGTCATTGTACAATCTCAACCTTGTCCATGTACAATCCATGTACGATCCAGTTACCAGACCATCTGATCAATTTCCCTGTCTTCAAAAGTCATAATCAGAGTCCATATCCAAGGCGGACTCATCCATGTTTCCGGACACCATCATATCCTCCATTTCCATCATATCATTGATGTCAATGTCCTCAAAGGCATCGTAGTCGAAATTGCCTGAGATAGCTTGGATAGCTTGAAGCGACTCGATGGTATTCTGGATAGTAACCCGCTCGGCATTCATTTTCTCGATTTCATTTTGGATACTGGCAATTTTTGTCTCGGCGGCCATCTTAGCCCTGAATACCTGTCTCAGACTGCTTTTCAAGCCCTCGATTCTTCGTCGTACGGTGCGGATCTCATCTCCATTCATAGAGATGAGCGGGCCCAGGAACTGACTTTCGCAAACCAAGTCTTTGTGTTGTTGCTTAGAGCGAGCGAGTTGCTCACGGTACAAATTGCGGTTGTTGTCGTTGGTTTGGATTCTCTGGACTTCGAGGTTGATTGAAGCA
>Ga0247734_1000525_pt1 | contig 33178 bp, 33 predicted proteins | sample UWRJL103311B2_FD_180933 | JGI IMG/M metagenome (GOLD analysis project Ga0247734, IMG submission 180933) | Plant litter microbial communities from Arlington Agricultural Research Station in Wisconsin, United States - UWRJ-L103-311B-2 | ecosystem: Environmental > Terrestrial > Plant litter >...
TTTTATTTACAACATTATGCCAACAGGTACTGTAAAATTTTTCAATGAAGCTAAGGGATACGGCTTCATCGTTGAAGACGACACAAACAGAGACATCTTTGTCCATGTGACAGGATTGGGAGGGCTTACCATCCGCGAGAATGACCAGGTTGAATATGAGGTCGTTGAAGGAAAAAAAGGTCTTAACGCTGTGCAGGTAAAAAAGATATAATTATATTTTTTTTGCAGAAAAACTGAAAAATGCCGTAGCATCGCTACGGCATTTTTCATAACAAATAATATTATGCTACCCAACTTTTGATATCATCAAGTGAAGGCAGTTTTTCGTCAATTTTCAATTTTTTGCGCATTCCTCCCAAATCATTAAAAATTTTATTTGGAACAGAAACTTTAAGCTGTTCAATTGTAAGAATATTCATTTTTTGTAAAGCAGGAATCCAGACTGCCGGTACACCAGCAGCAATGTAATCACTGTCTTTCGCCATTTCCTGTTTTTTCTCAGGACGCATTTGTGGGAAGAAAATAACTTCCTGAATACTTACATTGTTGGTTAACAGCATTGTAAGGCGATCAATACCAATACCAATACCCGAAGTTGGAGGCATACCATATTCAAGCGAACGCAAAAAGTCCTCGTCCATTTCCATTGCTTCGTCATCACCTTTTTCTTTCAGTTTCAGCTGATCTTCAAAGCGTTCTCTTTGTTCTATCGGGTCATTCAGCTCAGAATATGCATTGGCAATTTCTCTGCCATTTATAAAAAGTTCAAAGCGTTCTACCATTCCAGGTTTGCTTCGGTGCTTTTTAGTGAGAGGAGACATTTCAACCGGATGGTCAATAATAAAAGTAGGCTGAATAATATGTTCTTCAACTTTCTCTCCGAAAATTTCGTCAATAAGCTTTCCTTTTCCCATACTGTCAGTCACCTGCATGCCCCATGTACGGCACGTTTCACGGATGGAATCTTCATCCAGCGCTTCCACGTTCAATCCGGTATACTGATGTATGGCATCTGTGATACTCAATCTTGGATATGGACCTGCAAAATCAAGTTCAGTTTCGCCGAATTTAGCCTTGGTTGTTCCGTTTACCGCAATAGCAACACGTTCCAAAACCTCTTCGGTCATTTGCATCATCCAGAAGTAATCTTTGTAGGCAACATATAGCTCTACTGTTGTAAATTCCGGATTATGCGTACGGTCCATTCCTTCATTACGGAACAATTTACCGAATTCGTATACACCCTCAAATCCACCAACAATCAGCCTCTTTAAATGAAGTTCAGTAGCAATGCGCAGGAACAACGGCATGTCCAGTGCATTGTGATGCGTTTCAAAAGGCCTGGCAGCAGCTCCTCCATGCATGCTTTGTAAGACAGGAGTTTCTACCTCGAGCCAGCTTTTTGAATCAAAATAAGCACGCATGGTTGTAATAATGCGGGCACGTTTGATGAAAATATCACGTACTTCCGGATTTACGATCAGATCTACATAACGCTGGCGATAACGTAATTCAGGATCCGTAAATCCATCGTAAACATTCCCTTGTTCATCCCTTTTTACAACAGGTAACGGACGAAGGGATTTGTTCAAAATCTTGAATTCCTGAACATGAACGGAGATTTCACCAGTTTGCGTAGTAAAAGCAAAACCGGTTATTCCAATAATATCACCTATATCCAGTAATTTTTTAAATACCGTGTTATAAAGTGTTTTGTCTTCACCCGGACAAAGATCATCACGCCGGAAGTATAACTGTATCCGGTCGGTGCTATCCTGTAATTCTGCAAAAGCAGCACTTCCCATGATTCGGAAACCCATCAGGCGGCCGGCCATAGTTACATGCTTATAATCTATTTTATTATTATCATAGTTTTTATTAATATCTGCGGCATAAGCATTCACCACAAATTCTTCTGTCGGATAGGGCTCAATTCCCATCCGCATTAATTCTTCGCGCTTTTGTCTGCGCAATATTTCCTGTTCGCTTAGTGACATTATTATTCAGCAATAATTTACGACAATGAATTCTTTATCAGAATAGTGCGCAAAACTAGCATTTTTTGCTGTGAATAGCGAAATTGGCAATGGTAACATCTGTTGCCTGTAAACTAAAATAAGTTTTGTGGCACGTTATTAATAGTATTATATGTTTACTCAGAGCAATCTATATCTAATTAGTTTGATCTATATTACGACGTCCATAGTTACTTCTCTTCTGTTATAATGTTTGGTAAAATCTTAAAAATTGTTGGCGTACTTGCGTTGTGTGGCATATTCCTTTTCGGAGCTGTAGAAATTTGGCTATATCGCAATCAGGAAAAGATTTTTCGCAAAGTTCAGGATCTTGTAAACGAAAATTTAAATGGAAATCTTGAAATTGAAGATTTTAAATTTCGTCCTTTCAGCGGAGGTTTTGGTTTTAATTTTGCACTGACAAACGTAAAACTTACAGATAGTCTTTATCAGAAACATCAGACTCCTTTTCTTCAGGCCGAATTAATTGATGCATCACTGGATTTCAGTAGTTTGTATAAGGGCGATATTATCATTAAGCACCTTATACTCCAAAATGGCGGATTGAAAATGTTTGTGCAAAAAAACGGATATTCTAATCTGGCTATTTTTAAATCCGGCAATAAAAAAAATAAAGATAAAAAAGAGTCTGGTAATCAAGATGAATTGATAAAAAGGCTAAGCAATCTGCGCTTTATAAATTTTGCAATTAATTTTACTGATTCTATTTCCGGTAAATCGTACGGCGCGTTATTTCATGATGCCTACAATCATGTTACTTTAACCGATTCTGCAACGGTCGCTAATTTTGCCGGTTCAATTTTCTTTGACGGACTAACTTTCAGACCAAAGAGAGGAGGATTTCTTATTAATCAGGAAACCAGTATGTTTCTGTTACTTTCTTACAATGAGGATACGAAAAAACTAAAAATTTATCCTTCTGTTCTTGAAAGCAGCAAGCATGATAAAATCGGTATCAGAGGAGAATTCGATTTCTCAGATAGCGTCAAAGTTTTTGACCTGCATTTTGATGCGAAACAAATTGCGATTGACGACGCTCTTCCACTGCTTCCCAGAAGAGTTCGCCAACAAATTGACTCTATCGGTATCCATACCCGTGTTAATACTGAGGTATCCGTTAAGGGTAAGCTTTCGCAAGAGCTTCCGAGAGTTGATGTTCATTTTGTAACAAATCTATTTCAATATGATTTGCCTGTTGGAGCATTGAAAAATGTTAAAGCTACCGGAATTTATACTAACCAGGGAGACATACGTTACTTGCCAAGTGTTGAAAATGCCCGTTTAACGGCTTCCAATATCCATGGACTTTTTGAAACAGTTCCTTTTAATATTCAGTTAGTTGTCAACAATTTTATAACTCCGAGAGCTGTTTTAAATGGCAATGTGCAGGCCGATTCTACAAATCTGGATCAGTTGCTGGATCCTGCACGTTATCGGTTTAAAAATGGTAAAGCCAGGATTGATTTTCATTTTAACGGAAGTTTAAAGAATTTTTATGATCCTGTAAAAGATCGTTTCAACGGAAGATTATGGGGGAAAGCTTCTTTACAAAATATGTCCATTGACAATATTCCCAGACAAATTCATTTGAAAAACATAAACGGTAAATTTATGTTTAACGAAAAAGCATTTGTTTTACCGGATTTGAATTTTTCTGACGGGCAAAATAAGCTTTATATAAATGGAAAAGTGATGGATCTGATTCCTTATCTCTTTGGGTCTCCCAAACCTTTACGGGCTACAGTAAACATAAATATTCCGTCATTTAAGATGAACTGGCTGGAAACTTTACTGGCGCCAAGATCGGTCGTTCAAACTAAGAAAAAGAAGAAACTTAAACTTTCCCAGCTTCTTGATGATGCCATTGATAATATGGAAATCATTGCAAAGTTGAATTCAGATCAACTTAAATATAAAAGATTCACTGCTACTGATGTAAAAGGAGAATTTACCATAAAAGATAATTCAATGCGAATTGAGTATTTTTTAATGAAAGCCTTCAAAGGAGGAAGGGTAAAAGTATCCGGCGAAATGAATAATTCCGGGATAAATCAGTTACCACATATTGCAGTACGGGGAAAAATTTCTAATGCAGATGTACAAACAGTTTTTTATTCATTTGATAATTTCGGGCAAAAAGCTATAACAGATAAAAATTTAAAGGGGAAATTAAATACAGATTTTAATTTTGAATCAAGACTGAATAATAGTGTCAACCTCGTTCCTTCTTCAATGAAAGGGCTATTACGTATTAATCTTACGAATGGTTATATTAATAATTTTGAGCCATTTTTAAAGATGAAACGGCTTGTATTCAAGAAACGGAATTTTGAAAGTGTACAATTTGCACCTATAACAAATAGCTTTATATTAAATGGGCAGGAAATTGAAATAGAACCAATGGAGATCGAGTCCAATGTTGTAACGCTCTTTATTGATGGTATTTACAGTTTTGGTAAAAAGACAGATATTAATATTGAAATCCCTCTGAGCAATCTTAAAAGAAGAGATTCCACTTACGTTCTTGATCCTAATAATCCTGAAAAACGAGATGGATCAAAGATTTTTCTGAAAGCAATTGATGAAGACGGAGAAGTTAATATCAAACTCGCGTTTAGAAAGAAAAAAGATAAAAAAGAAAAGTAATGACTAATTCGCAGCTATTCACTTTCGTTGCTAAACATGTACCCAACACCTTTTAGTGTTTTAATATAGCGGTCGCCCAGTTTTTCACGAAGTTTTCTGATATGTACATCAACGGTTCTTTCCAAAACATAGATGTCGGCACCCCAGATCTTTTGAAGTAATTCGTCCCGGTTAAATACTTTATTAGGTGTTTGTGCAAGAAAAAATAATAATTCGAACTCTTTTTTAGGAAGAACTATCGACTTTTCTGCACCTTGGGTCACTGTATAATTTTTACGGTTAATAATCAGGTCAAGAATATCAATCTGATCTCCGAAATCTGCTTTTTGTGCTTCCCGGCGAAATAATGCGTTAATGCGGCTCATTAATGCCCGCGGTTTGATCGGCTTGGTAATGTAATCGTCGGCACCTACTTCAAATGCAGCAACTTCGGAATATTCTTCAGAGCGTGCAGTGAGAAATAAAATGTATGTATTTTTAATATCAGGGTTCTGCCGTAAAATCCGGCCAGTTTCAATGCCGTCAAGCTGAGGCATCATAATATCAAGTAAAATTAGATCAGGTAAAAAAGTTTTTGCAATTTCAATTGCTTTTTTGCCATTAGAGGCGGTTAAAACAGAATATCCTTCCTTTATTAAATTATATTCTAGAAGTTCTACAATGTCCGAATCATCATCAACTACCAATACTTTCGGGGTAGAATTTGTAGTTTTTGCAGTGCTCATTTTGGTGCTCTTTTTTAAATCGAATGCGAAATTAACAGATGTGATTCTCAGATTACATGTTTTGTCTGTTTGTTAACATAAACATAATATTAATCATGAGTAATCCGGAAGATTTCCCTCTGTTCATTTGTAATGAGCATATCCTTATTATTTAAAAATACTAACGCTTCCAGCTGTTTTTTTACAATTCTGAAACAACCTAAAGGATTTTTAAAATTGATTTCCCCGTTTTTAATACCAAAAAGAAGAATTTTTCCATAAGTAAGTAATGCGAAAGTTTTTCCATCAGGACTGATATCTGCCGATGTAACCGGAGTTTCTATGGAAATACTATCCATTGGTGTTATAGCATAATTTCCTGGTTCGGTAGATAACTGGTACAATCTTACATAATGGTTTGCAGTACCAACATTTTTTGAAAAAAGATATAGTTTACTTTTATCATAAAAAAAAGCTTCACAATCGTAATTTCCTTTATTGGGTGATGGCACAAATTCTTTTTGGTTGGCGTAACTGAATGTTATCTTTTGTGCTACTGAAGTACCTGGGGGTACTTTATAAATATCGAGCGTACGTTTATCGTTATTATTGTTGCCAAAATCACCGATATAGATCGTTCCGTCTTCCTGTTGTGCCAGATCTTCCCAGTCGTTGTTTTTTGCACCGTCTATTTTTTTGATAGACAAAAGTTTACCTGCTGCGTTTACTTCATATAATTCAGCTGTACCTCCGCTGTCGTTATGAGTCCAGAAAGTATTGGGATCTTTGCCTCTCGCTAATCCGGAACTTTCACTGGCAGGGTTTGAAAGTGTGCCGGTTCTGGTAATTGTATAATGAGATTTGACTTTTTCAAAACCATTTATTTTACTGTCGGATTGACAAGTGCATAAAACGGTTTTTACAGCAAGCCACAGATATGCTATTTTATTCATAGATTATAGCGTTACATTCTGTTACGAGGAGAATCGGAGAAGAAAGCTTCAATTTACTTTTTGACTTCTTCTTTCTGAACTTTTTCTACACTGATTCCTACACTCATTACAAAAGGAAGCGGATTTTGACGCATAGACTGCGACAGAGTAAATGTGTAAGTCCCTGACCGGGGAAAACGGTAATTTTTCAGAAACGGTATCTTATGGTCAAAAAGGTCTCCTAAACCTTTACCGTATGGTTTTCCGGTAGTTTCACTGGAAACGAAAAGTTCTTCCAATGCATTTGAAACCAGCTTTCCGTCCGGGCCTGTTAATTGGCGGGTGAGGTACAAATTGTAATAAGGATACTGAAGCGTGTTGCGAAATAGGTAGCTAACGTTATAGAGTGTAGTCGTATCTTTTATTTCTACTTTGAAAACAGGTTTATTTTTGATATACCAAAGTCCGTCCTCAATATCTTCATGTGCTTTATAAACGACGTTTTCATCGCATGATAAAACCGAAACAATCAGACTTATTATAGTAATTAACCGAAAAGAAACTTTCATCAGCATGCATTAAGTGATTCACAAATCTAACCAGTGATTAACTGTCTTCAAAGTTATTAGCTGGTTTGCTTTGAGAAATAGCGGCTAAGCCATGATTGGGAAGCTGGTGTTTTCCAACGTTTCATCCATTGTGCTTTGGTTGCAACCTGGCTGTCAAAAATAATGGTTGACGAAGTAATTGTCTCATCCAGAACTGCCTGTTTAATTTTTGGAACCGGTATTGTTTGTACAGTATTATTTTCGTCTAAATAAGCCAGAGAGCGGTCAAAAAAATCTATATTCAATTGATGACCGATTTCCTGAAGCCAATGCGTGGATTTATCAATGGAGCATCCACTAGGCAATTCTTCTCTTTCATCGACGCCAATCACTATAAACCGATGTTCAAAAACTTTACCGGAAGCAGTAAGTGGCTTTCCATGTGCCGCCCACGAATCCAATGCTGGCTTTAACGTTTCGGTGATAATACCGGTTTCTTCTTTTGTAAGTTCTCTGTTAGCCTGATAAACCCATACGCGGGCTTCAAAATCAAGATCACTGAATGGTATGAACATGGTTTTATTTCCTTAAATGTTAATGCTGTAATTTTAAACAACCATCAATGTTACTAAGTTCTTCTATCATTTTACAATCCTTCCGACTGAGCAATCAATTCGGCAAGATCATAAACTTTTACAGAATCTTCCTTTTCTTTATTTTTAATTCCATCCGTCATCATTACCATACAGAACGGACATGCAACAGCAATCGTATTAGCACCTGTACTTATTGCTTCTTCGATACGTTCAATATTGATATCTTTCTTTCCCGCTTCCGGCTCCTTAAACATTTGTCCGCCTCCTGCACCACAGCACAAGCCTTTGGTTTTGCAGCGTTTCATCTCTACTAAATCGGCATCCAATGCTTCTAAAACCTTTCTTGGAGCTTCATAAATATCATTGGCTCGTCCAAGGTAGCAGGAATCATGAAAAGTTATTTTCCGGCCTTTAAATGATTCGCCACCTTCAACACGGACTCTTCCCTCATTAATAAGCTGCTGCAAATATTCAGAATGATGAACAACGTCATAATTTCCTCCTAACTCAGGATATTCATTTTTAAGGGTATTAAAACAATGGGGACAAGCTGTAACAATTTTTTTAACGCCATACATGTCCAGAACCTGGATATTGGACATAGCCAGCATCTGGAAAGTAAACTCGTTGCCGGCCCTGCGCGCAGGATCTCCGGTGCAACTTTCTTCGGTTCCTAAAACTGCAAATTTAACACCTGCTTTATTTAATATTTTTACAAAAGCAATTGTAACTTTTTTGTAACGGTCATCAAAAGATCCCGCACAGCCAACCCAGAAAAGTACTTCCGGCATTTCATTATTGGCAGCCATTTCGGCCATTGTAGGTACTGTATGGGTAATTTCGGTCATAACTAATTATAAGTCATTATTTAATAAAACGCTGTCCGCGAGCCAGAATCAGATCTATTTTATCTCATTCACCCAGTTCAGACGGTCACCGGGAGAAAATTTCCATGGAGCCTGATTGGTATCCATATTTTGAAACATAGCATTCCAGGAGCCCGGAGCCTGTGCTTCATCCATTATTTTGTATCTGCGTAGTTGTAAGATAATATCAAGCGGATTAATTAGAATTGGACATTCCTGAACGCATGCATTACAAGTTGTACAAGCCAGGATTTCTTCTTCAATAATATAATCTCCCAAAAGACTTTTACCATCGTCAACAAACTTGCCATCATTATTTTGAATGATCCGGCCAATATCTTCCAGTCTGTCACGCGTATCCATCATGATTTTTCGTGGAGAAAGTTTTTTGCCCGTAATATTTGCAGGACAAGCAGCAGTGCAGCGGCCGCATTCTGTACAGGAATAAGCATCCATTAAATTTTTCCAGTTCAGATCTGCTACATCTTTTGCGCCGAAACGATCAGGAACTGTGCTTTCTGCTGTATCAGAACCGGAATCCAGGCCTAACATAAGTTTCACCTCTTTGGTAATTTCAGGCATGTTGTTCATTTCACCTTTTGGAATAAGGCGGGCGAAATACGTATTGGGAAAAGCCAGTATAATATGCAGATGCTTAGAATAAGTAACATAAACGGCAAAAATGAAAATCCCGATAATATGGAGCCACCAGGCAGAGCGTTCATATATAATCAATGCATTTTCATTCCAGCCTGTAAAAAGAGGTTTTAAAAACTGGCTGAAAGCGAAATTTCCGGTAATAACATAATGCGGACTGCCCATTTCCTGCAAAACAGTATCTGCTGCATTCATAGTCAGAATTGCAATCATCAAAATAATTTCAAACAGCAATATGACTTTACCATCTAATGCCGGCCATCCGGTCATTTCTCTATGGCGGGAAGGCTGTAAGCGTTCTGTTTTAAGAATACTGCGTCGAATAAGAAAGATAATACATGCAACCAGCACACTAATTGCCAAAAATTCAAAAAAACCAATTAGAAACTGGTAGAATGAGCCAAGAAACGGAGCAAAAACTCTATGTTTTCCTAAAATTCCATCAATGATAATTTCAAGAACCTCAATATTAATTAATAGGAACCCGGCATATACTGCAAAGTGAAGAGTCCCGACAATTGGTTTATCGAACATTTTCTTTTGACCAAACGCAATTCTAAGCATGGTAAAAAAGCGAAGCATAGGCTGATCTGTCCGGTTTTCAGCCTTTCCCAGTTGAATGGTGCTTCTAATAATTTGTATCCGCTTAAAAACCAGCCATCCCACTATTCCCAAAACAGCTACGAAAATGATTTGCTGAATGATTTCCATTGATATTTGATTTAATTATTCTCAGCAATTAATTTAGTATGCTTGCATACTATCAACAAATATGGCGAAAATGTGGCAGGTACAAGAATTTTAACAAGAAAAAATTTTCTATAATAAAATAAAAAATAAGATAATGGATTAATTGTCAATGTATTAATAAATTTCGCTAAATTATTTTTCAAATATTTCTACAAATACTTTGTATTACAAAATCAAACTTCTAGTTTTGCACTCCCGAAAGGGACCAACTGAAAGCGGTGATGTAGCTCAGTCGGTAGAGCAAAGGACTGAAAATCCTTGTGTCGGCGGTTCGATTCCGTCCATCACCACTAGGAAATCAAGCAGTTACAACGACGGTTGTAACTGCTTTTTTTATGGAATTTTAGGTTGAAAATAAAAAAGCCCGCTTTATCAGCTGGGCTTTCACTTCAAAATTCCAATCAACTCTTAGTTGTCTGTTTTCTTGTCAATTTTATCTCCTGCTTTTTTCACGCCCTTTTTAGTAGCATCGTAGCCTTTTTCGGCAGTTTCTCCAACGGCGTTAGCACCTTTCTTTACACCTTTTTTAGTAGCGTCATATCCTTTTTCGGCAGTTTCGCCGACTGCATTAGCGCCTTTTTTTACGCCTTTACCAACGGCTTTCGCGTCTTTTTTAACCTCTTTACCTACTTTATTAGCTGCTGACTCTGTTTTATCTGCTGCTTTGTCGGCTTTGTCTTGTGCAGTTTCCTGTGCGTATGAGAAAGTTGAAACGGCAATAAATGCGGCAATAATTAATATCTTTTTCATTTTTTAATATGTTAAGTCATTGTTAGTATATCAGGACAATACTTTAAAACAATCATACCAAAAGATTTATGGGAGTAAAATGCTTTTAAGAATTAAGCCTTGTAAATATTATTTCCATGCTTTACTCATTAGCTTGTTCATTCTGCATTTGTAAATACCATCAGGTGATTGACTTTTCCATTTTCATTGAAAGCCATAATTTCCCGGTAACCTTCAATTGAACTCCATCTTTTGATTAAATCATTTTGAATAGACGGAGTAGCATCTGGCAGCCCTAATAATCCCATGATAACTTCATCGTCATATTCATAATTTCCCAGCCTATTGATGGTAATTCTGTCCGCAATGTCATTAATGAATATGATATCATATTTGCCGGCCTGAAAGCTATATCTTGGACAAGCCGAACAACCAGCCCTGTCATTTTTCCATTTGCTCTCAAGCGTTCCTTTGCCTAATATCTTTTCTACTTCGCCTAACGTTTTTCCAGATACTTCTCTTATTTGAATTAAAGCTGGGACGGATTTTTGATCTTCTACGATAATACCAAATATTTTAAATACTAACACAAGCGCCATAGCGCCAATGAAAAGTTTTTTCCATAATGACATTGCTGGTTTTATGGGCTTTTCCATTTTTTGAATGAGGTGTTTTTAAGACTGTAAATTTAAGAGATTCATAATGTGTTTAAATATTTACATTTGCCTCAAAACAAAAAAAACACTTACAGCATAATGCTATAAGTGTTTTTAACTGTGGGAGTTGAGGGATTCGAACCCCCGACCCTCTGCTTGTAAGGCAGATGCTCTGAACCAACTGAGCTAAACTCCCTTTTTCCCCGTCGTTTGGGAGTGCAAATATGTAGGACTAAATCTAGTATTCCAACTTTTTTGAATAAAAAAATTAAAATAATTTTTAATCAATTGACTATCAGTAATAAATTATTCAAAATTTAAATAAAGCGTAACGGTATGTGTCGTCATTTTATTAAGACCAGCCCCCAGTGAATTTTTAGAAGGTTGAAATATATTTGTTAACCCATGTGAAAAGCGTAATTCGGGTGCCAATTTGAAAAATTCAAAAAATTGTTCAAAACCAATACCGTAATCCAGTGTTACATCTGATGATTTTGTCGCCAGTGTACCTGCTCCTCCAGTTCGGCTCCGTTTCACGTTTGTTTCAAGCCCAAGTGTTGCCCCAGCGATCAAATACATACGGGAATTGCCCCTTCGCTCTGATTTGTATTTTAAGAGTAATGGTATTTCTATCCAGGTAGATTCTCTTTTTTCAATTTTCTCGGTTCCATTTGGATAACTGAATTTAACCTGGCGCTCATATAATGAAACCGAAGGCGTAGTTCTGATATCAAAACGCTCATTCAGATAGGCATTAATGGTAAAGCCCATACGAAAGGCGGCTTTTACCGGAGACTGAATCAGATAGGCAGAATCTTTTGTTACAAAATCTTCATTATGTCTTAATGTGAAACGGGTAAAAGGAACAGCAAACAAAATCCCATAATGAATAGGTTTATCATCATAGTATTCCAGATGTTTGCGTTTATATCCGATTCCTTGCGCACTTATCTGCTGCACAGCCGTACATAATAACAGAAGAGTGCCAATAATTACTTTTGACCTGTGTAAATGGTGCAAATCCCGAAGGTTAATGGTATGCATTTGGTATTTTTAAAACCTGCTTTTTTAAAAATTTCAAGGAAAGCTTCACCATCTGGAAATGCCTGAACTGATTCGGGCAGATAGGTATAAGCAGCACTGTCCTTTGAGACGGTTTTTCCTATTAATGGTAATATGTATTTGAAATAAAAATTATATAGCTGTTTAAACGGAAAACTGCGGGGCTTAGAAAACTCAACTACAACGCATGTTCCGTCGGACTTCATTACGCGGTTCATTTCAGTAAGTCCGGCTAATAAATTCTGAAAGTTTCTTACTCCAAACGAAACGATAACAGCGTCGAAATAATTGTCTGTAAATGACAAACTTTCAGAATCACCGCTTTGTAAAGTAATAATGTCCTGCTTTTTCAGTTTTTTGATTTTTTCACGGCCTACTGCGAGCATCCCTTCGGATATATCAACGCCAATAATTTTTTCAGGATTAAGTGACAAAGCTTCAATCGCAAAATCACCTGTGCCACTTGCAATATCAAGGATAATTTTAGGCTGCTGTTTACGTAATAATTTTATCGCCCGTTTACGCCAGTAAATATCCACACCTCCGCTTAATACGTGGTTTAGCAGGTCGTATTTAGGAGAAATATTATCAAACATGGCCGTCACCTGCTCCTTTTTACTGCCGTCTTTATCTTTATATGGTATTACACTCATTGCGAAATTTATCAGATAAAATAATAATCAAAATTAACAGTAATTTATGGTTCTCTCACAGAGACCAAAAGTTAATGTATGCGTCTAAATTCTTTTATAGTAAAATAGTACAGCACAAGTCGGGATATTTTTATATTTCCTGAATTATTCATCAACACATTTATGAAGCATGTCTATCTACAATTTATTGCATTGGTATTGCTGTATCGCACAACAACAGCTCAATCTCATAAAAGAAATCCCACAATTGCGAGAGATTTATCCCATCAAACAACCAGAACAGAAATATCACCTTATTCGTTAACTTTAAGAGGCGGACTTACACAGTTTTTCGGCGAATTGAACCAGCAGGATATGAAAGGTGCTCTTGGTGTCAGTTTAGAGCGGAAAGTCAATAAGAAAGTTTCTTTGAATCTGGATTATACAACCGGCAAAATAGGTGGCCAGAAATTAGAGTTATTTAATTCTTATTTTATTAACGAATATAATACCGCCGAGTTCATAGTAAAGTGGAATTTAACAGAACAGTTTACGCCCGAAAAATCTGATCTGATTAATATTAATATTTACGGAGGTGCGGGATTGATGTTTTTTAGTGCGAATGCATACGATCTGAACACAAATAAACTCGTACGGTTTTCAAATAGTGAATTCAGTAAGCGTAATCAGATGTTCCTACGTTGGGGAAATCCTGGGGGACGGGCAGGAATCAAAAAGACCCATGAGCGGATCATACCTATTGGTACTTCAATAGAATGTTATATTTCTAGAAGATGGAAAATCGGGTTAGATTACAAATTCTATTTTATTCGCAGCGATAAAGCGGATGCTACTTCCGGGCAACGGTTAATTAATCCGGAGGAAGCTGATTCTTATAGTAATACGCAAAATGATAAATTCAGCTTGCTTTCTGTTTCTTTGGCACATTGCTTTGCAAAACCTCAAAAGAATTGATCTAGTATTATCTTAATTTTTAATTTAAAAAATAAACCGCTGACCCGGTTTTATTCAAATTTGGACGCAATCAACTACCGTTTTTATCCAACGTTGCTTAATCTTTTTGACAGATACCAAAAGGGTTATGTGAATGAAGAGGATTTTATTGACAGAATTAACCGTATTCCAATTCCTCAGACTGAGGCACAATTTAAAGGTTCTTCATTCGAAGAAGCCGTTATAAAAGGTACTAATGAAGAATTATACGATCAGGAAATACTCAGAAAAGTCAGGTCTTTATTGCCCAGACCCATGGTGAAAACACAGGTTTACTGTGAATATCAGATGAATGACGTGGTACTATATGGTTATGTGGATGTGATTGGAAAAATGCTTGCAGTTGATATAAAAACAACCGGCAAATATGTTCCGGGCAGCTTTGCAAAGAGTCATCAAAATTTTTATCTACCTGCATTAAAATCACGTGGTATCAGAACGCTCAGATATGTGATTACTGATTTTCAAAATGTTTATCAGGAAGATTACGACCAAACAATTGATTTTTCATTCCAACAGGAACAAATAAAATCCTTCTGCGAATTCCTGGAAGAAAATCGCAGAAGGATAACGGATAAGAGAATTTTTAATTTGAAGTAAATAAAATTGGCTCAGGGAATTCTTTTAAAAATAAAAAGATCTTCAAAAGTCCATTTCGGAACGCTTCCGGTTACTACTTCCATTTTTCCACGTTGAATCACCAATTGGGTTTGCGTACGTAATTCATATATGATTCGTACAGAAGCATCATCTTTTTCAAATAAAGCTTGGTTCTTTTTAGCTTCAATAAAATTGTAAGTATCAGATACTTCTTTTTCTTCCAGGGAGATCATGCCTGGTTTAAAATGCTTCACATGTGCCACAGGGCCTTTTTCAGTTTGCTCAAATGCAAATAGTTCATAAAGTGTTGGTTTGTCATCTTTTATCATACGAATAAAGCCAACAATATTATTTCCTTCCGGTGCAGTCCAGGAAGCTTCAATAGTACCGCCATTAAAGTTTCCTTTCCAACGGCCATCCAGGAAATTAATGTCATTCAGGGTTCCTGGTTTTGAAGCTTGTGCCCGACTTTCATTCAAAGTGAACAAAGAAAATAACAGAATAAAAAAAGAGATTTGTTTAAATTTAATCATAAGGATTTAGCTGTAATGTAATGAAATGCAATTTAGCTAAATATGAATATGACAGTTACAACATTTTTCTTTTTACATAAAAAAAGCCGCTCCTATACGGAACGGCTCTGCATTAAGAATTATATTTTATTAATATGCTCTTTCCAAATTTCCTTCGTGGGCATTCGCAAAAGCTTTATTTACTACTTTATTTCCACCCATTGTTGGATAATTCCCGGTAAAATACCAGTCGCCCAAATGATTCGGACAAGCTTTATGTAAATTTTCAACCGTTTGGAATATAACTGAGACCTCAGCGTTCAAACCTTTCGGACGAATAATTTCAGCAATTTTATCCGAAATTTCCTTATCTGTAAAAGGCTCGTACAAAGCTTTTACGTAATTAGTATGATACGGATTTTTAGTGGCGATAGATGTTACACTTTGTGTATAAACGTCCTCTAAAAGATAATCCAGATCACGTTCTTCCAATAATTTTAATACAGCACGGAAAGCAACAAAATCCTTCATCTTTGACATATCGATTCCATAACAGTCAGGGAAACGAATTTGCGGCGCAGAAGAAACAACGACAATTTTCTTAGGGCTCAAACGGTCAAGCATTGTTAAAATACTTTTTTCCAGTGTTGTTCCTCTTACAATTGAATCATCGATAATAACTACGGTATCTACGTTTTTACGAACAACCTCAAAAGTTGTATCATATACATTGGATACCATGTCATCACGAAGTGCGTCGGCAGTAATAAACGTTCTGGATTTTACATCCTTTGTTACCAGCTTTTCAATTCTCGGTCTGAATGAAAGTACTCTTTCCAGATCAGCCTCAAAAAGAATTCCTTCCATAATAGCCTGCTTACGCTTTTTAGCCAAATGTTCTTCCAAGCCTTCAATCATTCCTAAAAATGCTGTTTCAGCCGTATTAGGAATGTATGAGAAAATGGTATTTTCAAGGTCATAATTAATTTCCTTCAAAATCTGAGGAATTAATAATTTTCCAAGTTGTTTGCGTTCGTAATAAATATCCGGATCAGTTCCGCGTGAAAAGTAAATCCGCTCAAAACTACATGAACGTTTTTCCAGGCGGGGAAGAATAGGAAACTCATTGTATTCACCGTGTTTGTCCACTATTAATGCAGAGCCCGGAGTAATTTCCTTAATTTGACTATAATCTACGTTAAATGCAGCTTTAATTGCTTGTTTTTCAGAAGCAACAACAACAACTTCATCATCCGCGTAATAAAACGCCGGACGAATACCAGCCGGATCTCTGATCACAAATGATGCTCCGTAACCAGTTAAGCCACACATAGTATAGCCCCCGTCAAAATCCCGGCATGATCTGTAAAGCAGGCGCTGCAAATCAATATTCTCTTCAATTACATCTGAAAGAACCGGATTTTCATAAATTCCTTTAAATCTTTCAAACACACGTTGATTTTCTTCATCAAGGAAATGTCCTATTTTTTCCATGACAGTGACTGTATCAACTTTTTCTTTCGGATGTTGTCCAAGGGAAACTAATTTCCCGAAAAGTTCATCAACATTAGTCATGTTAAAATTCCCTGCCATTACTAAGTTCCGGCTTCTCCAGTTGCTCTGGCGAAGCATAGGATGGCAATTTTCAACTTCATTGGTACCATGCGTACCATAACGTAAATGACCCAGCCAAACTTCACCCGTAAACGCAAGGTTTTCCTGAAGCCATTTAGCATCCGTAGACCGGTCTCTGTTATTCTTTAGACCTTTACGGAATTTCTTGTGTATTTTTGAAAATATATCAGTAAGTGGTTGATTTTCAACAGATCTGTATCTGCTAATATACCGCTTACCCGGGGGAACGTCAATTTTAATATTCGCAACTCCGGCCCCATCCTGCCCTCGGTTGACCTGTTTTTCCATCATTACCGAAAGTTTATGAACCGCGTACAATGGCGTTTCGTACTTGTCGATGTAGTATTGATAAGGCTTTCGAAGACGAATAAGTGCAACTCCGCACTCATGCTTAATAGCGTCGCTCATGAGAAGAATAATATGTGAGAAATATTTCTTTTTGCTACTTGCAAAACTTATTCCTTAATATTTGGGTAACGAATGAACCATGTAGTTTAGTTCGCTAACCTGTACAAAGGTACGAATCCTTTCTCTTAAAAATCTTCAAATTAATTCTAATATTAGATGACTTTTTAAGTATTATATTTATAAGTGTACATTAGCTTTTAAAACGGATACAAACTGTTTAATTAATCCTAAAAATAAATTTATCGATTTTTGAAGAAGGAAAAACAATTAAAGACAGGGGTTTTCCTGCATATCTTTGGTCATGATTAAAATAAAATGTCATGCTTTATAAAACCAGAGGCATAGCGCTGAGTTACATTCGTTACCGGGAGTCGTCCATCATTGCAAAAATTTATACAGAAGCTTTTGGAATACAGAGCTATATTGTAAACGGCGTACGCAGCAGTAGTTCCAAAACTAACCGCATAGCTCTTTTCCAGCCACTTACATTGCTGGATCTGGTTGTTTACCATAAAGAGAAGCAAGATACGGTTCATCGTATATCTGAAATAAAATGTTATCATCCGTTTTCGAGTCTTCCATATCAGATCACAAAATCAAGTCTTGCATTATTTGTTACAGAAATACTTGGAAAAACATTGCGTGAAGAAGAAGCAAATGAGCCTTTGTTTGTATTTATTGAACAATCTGTTTTATATCTGGATGAGGCAGAAGCAGGTTACGAAAATTTCCATATTCAATTTTTATTGCAGCTGGCTTCTTTTTTAGGTTTTGGTATTGAAAGTCTGCCGGATCTGGAACGGGAGCTGAAAACCCAGAATTATCCACAAATAGCAGATACATTGGAATTAGATGCTACTACGCAATTACTATTGTATGGTTATGGAAAACCAGTATCTCTGGATAGAACCAGACGGATTGCAATATTAGAGAAAATACTTTTTTTCTATAAAATCCACATAGAAGCACTAGGGGAAATCAGGTCGCTGGAAGTTCTGAGAGAAGTAATGAAATGATTTTTTCTATCTGGTAATTTATAGATTTTAAATATATTCCTGTTAAAAAAGACAAATAACTATTGGCATAATTTTGATGCATCATTACAACAAAACAAAAACGTATATATAATGAAACATTTACTTCTTGCCTCCTTCTGTTTTATAAGCGGCCTGGTAATGGCACAAGTTCCTAAGGGCGCCTGGAAATCACAGGAACCGACTGGCAGTACCTCAACCCTGATCGTGGCTGATAATTATCTTTCTATTGCTTCATATAGTGTTCAAAATAAATATTTCGAACGTGCAGAAGGTGGACCATTCAAGATGAGCGGTGACCAAATGACTTATACACCGGAATTTAATTCTGCTGATACCAATAAAATAGGTATTCCAATTGTATTCACTGTTACTAAAAAAGATGACATTCTTACCTTACGTTATGAAGAATCAATGGTGTGGATGTTTGTAGATGATGCTGCCAATGTTCCAATGGCGGGTGCCTGGCATATTACAGAAAAGGCTGATGACCAGGGAAATCTGGTAAAAATTCATCAGGAAGGAACCAGAAAAACGATTAAGCTTTTATCCAAAACACATTTCCAATGGTTTGCGATTGATCCGGCAGTAAAGAAGCTATATGCGGCTGGCGGCGGAACTTACACTGCCAAGAATGGAAAGTATACGGAAAATATACAGTTTTTTTTAAAGGATAATAACAGAACCGGAACCAGTTTAAAGTTTGATTGGAAATTGGATAACGGGCGTTGGGATCACAGCGGAAAGAGTAGTGATGGAAAACCTCTTCACGAGATTTGGGAGAAAATCCAATAATTATCATATATTTTTTGAGCGCTATTTAGATTTCTTCAAAATAATTTCTTTAAATGTTTTGAACCATTCTAAATAGATACTACATTTGCTTAAACATTAACATAAAGAGTTTGATGAGTGCTTTAATATTGAGTGAGCCAATAACCTTTTCTGATCAAAACGATTGTTGGTCAAAGTCACTAAATAGTGGGGATGAATGCGTCTTTAAAAAGTGCTGTGAAAAATATAAAAAGAAAGGAAAACATTGTAAAAAATGTCCTAAGAAATAGATAGAGAATTTTAATTCTTCGAAGAAATGATCTAGTAAATACAGTTCATGGTGAATAATTGTAAGAGAGGGAATGCCATTGAGCGTTCCCTTTTCTATGTTGTGTCTCAAACAAACTTTCTCTTTAATTCAAAATTTTGCCCTAAATAAACTCTTCTAACTACTTCATCCTCGGCAAGTTCTTCAGCGCTGCCTTGTTTAAGTATCTTTCCTTCAAACAATAAATACGCACGATCAGTAATTGACAACGTTTCGTTTACATTGTGATCTGTAATCAAAATTCCGATGTTTTTATGTTTTAGTCTCGCTACAATACTTTGAATATCTTCCACAGCAATAGGATCCACACCTGCAAAAGGTTCGTCAAGCAATATGAATTTAGGATCGACCGCTAATGCACGGGCAATTTCTGTACGCCTGCGCTCACCACCTGAAAGTACCATTCCTTTGCTTTTTCTTACATGCTGCAAATGGAATTCTTCAAGTAATTCTTCTACTTTTAATTTTTGATCATTTTTGGAAAGATCTGTCATTTCCAGCACTGCTTTTATATTCTCCTCTACCGTCAGCGAGCGGAAAACGGATGCTTCCTGGGCCAGATAACCAAGTCCCAGTCGTGCCCGCTTATACATGGGTAACCTTGTAATATCTTTATCATCCAAATATACCTTTCCACTATTAGGCTTAACCAAACCTACCGCCATGTAAAAGGATGTCGTTTTACCTGCGCCATTCGGACCTAATAATCCAACAATTTCACCTTGTGCTACCTGATAACTGACATTGTCATTGACAAGCCGGGCTCCATATTTTTTGACAAGGTTTTCAGTTCTTAGTATCATTAGTTATTGAATCTAATCCTATCGAGGGAGTTCAGTGAATTTTAATATCCTTTAAAAATAGTTGTAACGTTTTTTTGTCACGAAAGTTATTTTCTTCCAAATTATAACAAATGGAAAAAGGCCGGCCGTTGACCAAGTCAGGATAAAAATGCGCCATTCCAAAACCGATTGCCGTAAAAGTACCGGAGTCCTTTTGCTTTACATCGAATTTCAAATGTTTTTCTTTCAAAATAACAGGTGTTCCTGCAAGAGAAACATTTCTGCTTTCAAAAAGAGGCGTCATGTTTCCTGGTCCAAACGGACCCATCTGACGTAAAATATTATAAAATTTTTGATTGATATCCCCTAATTCAAGTGGCAGATCAATATTGATCATTGGTGTCAGCTGGTCAGGAAGAATACGGCTGCTAACGATCTCATTAAATCTTACCCGGAAAGCTTCTACATTCTGAATAGGTAATGTAAGTCCGGCAGCAAAAGTATGTCCACCAAACTGTTCCAGTAAATCGGCACATTCTTCAATAGCTTCATATACATCAAAACCCGGAACTGACCTTGCTGATCCGGCTGCTTTACCATGTGACTGTGTCAGTATAATAGTAGGACGATGATATTTTTCAATACAACGGCTGGCTACAATTCCAATGACACCTTTGTGCCAGTCTTCCTTATATAATACAGTACTTTTTGCGTCAGAAAACCAGGAATCATTTTCAATCATGAAAAGTGCTTCCTCAGTAATACTTGTATCAAAAACCCGTCTGTCAGTATTATGTTTATTAATTTCATAAGCGAAATCCTGTGCTTCCTGTTCATCTTCTGACAATAATAAACGAACTGCTTCCTTTGCGTGTTTAATCCGTCCGGCTGCATTAATTCTCGGCCCAAGCCCAAATACAACATTAGTTACATCTAAAATACCTGTCATTCCCGAAATCTGAATTAGTGCCTTTATTCCAATTCTGGGAGAAGTATTTATGCGTTGTAACCCATAATATGCCAGAATCCTGTTTTCGCCTGTAATTGGTACAATATCGGAAGCAATACTTACAACTAATAAGTCAAGATATTCGAACAGAATTTCCTGGTTTATTTTCTGGTCTATACAAAAAGCCTGTAAAAGTTTGAAACCAACCCCGCAGCCTGTCAGTTCTTTATAAGGATAAAGGCAATCTTCGCGCTTAGGATCCAGAACAGCAACAGCAGGAGGAAGCTCATTGCCGGCGCGATGGTGGTCACAAATAATAAAATCAATTCCCCGGTTTTTTGCTTCTGTTACTTTATCAACTGATTTAATTCCGCAATCGAGTGTAACAATTAAAGAAAATCCATTTTCCTGAGCGAAATCTATGCTTTGCCAGGAAACGCCATAACCTTCATTATAACGGTCCGGAATATAATAGTCCAAATTGTCATAAATTTTACTAAGAAATCCATAGAATAAAGTAACAGAGGTAGTTCCGTCTACATCATAATCGCCGTAAACTAATATTTTTTCTCTACTGGAAATTGCTTTGACCAGCCGTTTTACAGCCAAATCCATATCCATCATTAAATATGGATCATGTAAAAGAGAGAGATCAGGGCGAAAAAAGTGCTTTGATTCTTCAAAATTAGTAATACCACGTTGTACCAGTAACGTAGCAAGATTACTGTTAATTTTTAATTCTCCGGCCAGCTCCCGGGAAGTTTGAATTTGGTCAGGAGTTAGTTCAGGTTGATGTATCCAGCGCTTGTCGATCATGTGGCAAAGGTAACGTTAATATGTAACAGACATTATGACGATTTTTTTTAACTCAAGGCTGATAACGAAATTACATGCAATTTGAATCGTAATAAGGTTTAATAGATGTATCAAAAATAGGGTAACAGGTCAGGAATCCGGGAAAGCTAAATGAAAGGTCTTATCTTTGCAAAATATTAACTTATATTAATACAAATGTCCCGTCTTTTGGCCATTGATTATGGTGCTAAACGCACAGGTATTGCAGTAACCGATCCGTTACAGATTATTGCCACAGCATTAGATACTGTGAGAACGCATGATTTAATGGATTTTTTGAAAAAATACTCTCAAACTGAATCCATTGAAGCATTTATTGTAGGAATGCCGCGCCGGCTGGATAATACAGACACTGATAATACGCCACGGGTAGTATCTTTTGTAAAGGCTTTGAAAAAAAGTTTTCCCGATATACCAATACATACGCATGACGAGCGATTTACGTCATCAATGGCATTACAATCTATGATTGCCAGTGGGACAAAAAAAAGTGACCGGAGAGAAAAAGGTAATATTGACAAAATAAGTGCAACTATTATTCTTCAATCCTACATGGAAAGTCGCCGTTGAAAGATTTTTAAATAATAATCAGGCGCATTAAAGTTAAACGCGTTATTAATAATTTCATATTTTAAAAAATGATTTATCCTATTGTAGCTTACGGCGATCCTATTTTAAGAAAACCGACTCGCTTTATAGAAAAAGACGAACTGGATCTGAAAAAATTATCCGAAGATATGTTCGAAACCATGTATTCTGCCAGTGGCGTTGGATTAGCAGCTCCTCAGATTGGTATGAATATTCGTATGTTCGTTGTGGATGGAACACCTTTTAGCGAAAAAGATGAAGACGATGAAGATGATGAACCAGATCTTTCATTGGTGGATTTCAAAAAGGTTTTTATAAATCCGGAAATACTGGAAGAAGATGGTAAAGAATGGGCATTTGAAGAAGGCTGCCTAAGCATTCCCGGTATTCGCGGAGATGTCTATCGTCCTGAAAGAGTGAAAATTACGTATCGTGATATTGACTGGAATGAATATACGGAAGAATATACCGGAATGGCGGCCAGAATAATTCAGCATGAGTACGACCATTTATTAGGAAAATTGTTTGTAGATTATCTTTCAACATTAAAAAAACAGGTTATCAAGAAAAAGCTGGCTGACATAACAAAGGGTAATGTAGATTCAGATTATCGTATGCGGTTTCCAGGAAGAAATAGATAATCAGCAGGAGTTAAGAAATTAGATAGTTAAGAAGTTACGCTGGCAAAGCGTTAGAATATGCAAAATTATGAAAGACGGATTGTCGGTTGCTTTAATTCAAACAGATTTATACTGGGAAAACGTAACCGCCAATCTAGCTTCTCTTGAGGAAAAAATTGCGACAATTGAAAGTCCTGTAGATGTAATAGTTCTTCCGGAAATGTTCAATACCGGATTTACAATGAATACGTCCTTTGCTGAGCCGGTAAACTTAACTACAACGCGCTGGATGAAACAGATTGCCGAACAAACTGATTCACTGATTATTGGCAGTTTTGCAGTTAAAGAAAATAAACAATTTTATAATCGTTTATTTTATGTTTATCCGGATGGCTCTTTCATTCACAGCGACAAACGTCATTTGTTTAGAATGGGAGAAGAGCACGATAATTACACTTCCGGAAAGTCCAGAACGATAATTGAATGGAGAGGGTGGAAAATATGTGCTCTGGTTTGTTATGATCTGAGATTTCCGGTCTGGAGCCGCAACATTGAATCAGATCCATACGACCTCCTTATATATGTAGCCAATTGGCCTGCACGCCGTGCTCATGCCTGGAAATCATTACTGGTAGCCAGGGCAATTGAAAACCAAAGTTATGTGATTGGCGTGAACAGAATCGGCAAAGATGCTCATGGAGTCAGTCATCAGGGAGATTCTGTTGCGCATGATTTTCTTGGAGAGCCAATTTGCATGCTGGAAAATCATGAGCAGGAAAAAATAGCAAGTTTATCAAAAAAGGATCTGATAAGTTATCGCAAAGAATTTCCGGCTTACCTGGATGCGGATCTGTTTAACATAACCTCTTAAATTATACTGGCATTTAGTTACTCAATAACTTTAGGCACCATTATATACATTGCATTTTTAGCTGGGGCATTCGCCAATGCTTCTGCTCTGGATAAAGTATTTACACTAATATCTTGTCTCCAGATATTTGCTTCGTCCATAATATGTGTGAGAGGTTCCACTCCTTCTGTATTGACTTCATCAAGTTGTTCCATCCAGGATAAAACAGAATCCATACTACTGAGCAGAGACGCTTCTTCCTCTGGTTTTATCTGCAACCTTGCCAAATGTGCAATCTTACTTAGCGACTTTTCATCAATTTTCATGCTAAAATAAATTCTGTTTACCTGTCTTATTTCTTAAGAATTCAAAATTATCACATTTTTAGCAATGAGTCGGTTAATCTTTTGTCAACAGTTGAAAAATTTGATAACAAAATGCTAAAGAATTGGATAAGCCGACCGTTAATGTAAAAAGATGTGAGTATTATAAATTTAATTTTTACGTGGCTATTTGTTAAAATTATAAGTGTGTATGATAGTAGGAGGAAAATAATATTTGCTTTTATACCCTGATATTAAAATATTTTAAACTCCAAATGGCCGATTAAAAAAACAAGTTAGCAGTGTTTGACAAAAAGAGTACAATTTTAGTATGTTTGATAATATGCCTATATGTAACTCTTTATCAAGGTTAAAAGGTATTTTAATGCCAAATTAATGTTGATTCATTCTTGAAATTGTACAATTGTTAAAACGTTGCAAAAAAATAAGAACAAAAAAACTGGGCAAAAGCTTGCTTTTTTTTAAAAGGAAAACTCATACTTTTGTAAAAGTCGATAGCGTAATACCACAACCAAAATTTTATTTTACAAAAGGCTGATTTAACCAAAACTTTTATTTAATTCACAACCAAAATCTCAATTTAACCTTTAAAAGTAAGTCTGATGGAAAAGAAAGCTACAAGTCCGGCACAAGCACCTAAGCCTGCTGCGGCAGCATCAAAAGGTTCGGGTGGTTTAAATCCGGCATTAGTAATCCCCCTACTATTTGTTATTGCCCTTTGCGTTTACATGTTCGTTTTGGGATCTCCGGATCACTTTATTGATGGAAATCCAGAGAAAGGCCCGAAACCAGGTGATTATTTCGGTATTGTCCATGAAGGGGGACCAATTGTACCTTTGTTAATGACTTGTTTCCTTGTTGTTCTTGTGTTCACTATCGAGCGTATGATTACAATTGGCAAAGCAAATGGCACAGGAAGTATCGATTCATTCGTACGTAAAATCAAAAGTCTTCTTGACAAAAATCAAATTGACGAAGCGATTAAAGAATGTGACAAACAAAAAGGTTCAGTTGGTAATGTTATCAAGGCTGGTTTGTTGAAATACAAACAACTTGCTACTGAAACTCAACTTGACAAAGAGCAAAAATTGGCATCGTTGCAAAAAGAAGTAGATGAAGCAACTACATTGGAATTGCCAATGCTTCAAAAAAACCTTACCATTATTGCAACACTAGCAGGAGCGTCTACTCTTATTGCACTTCTTGGAACGGTACTTGGTATGATTCGTGCGTTTGCAGCCTTAGGAGCATCTGGTGCTTCTGATTCAGGTGCACTTGCAGCGGGTATTTCTGAAGCCCTTATTAATACTGCTATCGGTATCGGTACTTCTGCGATTGCTACTATTTCTTACGCATATCTTAACAGTCGTGTTGATGATTTGACTTACAGTATTGACGAAATCGGTTTGAGCATCCAACAAAATTTTGCTGCTCATTATTAATTAATAGTCATATTGTGAACTATTGATATATAACTTTCGTTAATATTAAAAAAACTTATATATTTGTAAATAATTATGGCAGTAGTTAAGCCTAAAAAGCACCCGCCTCATACAGATATGACGGCAATGACGGATGTGGCCTTTTTGCTACTAACGTTTTTTATCATGACGGCTACCTTTAAGACGAATGATGCGGAGATTACAACTCCAACATCGATTTCGCAAATTAAAGTGCCTGATGATGAACTTATGATTATAAGCATTGATAAGGACGGCAAGGTTTTCTTTGGTGTAGATGCCAAGCCAACCCGTGTAGCAATGCTCGAGAACATTGGTCAGACTAAGGGAATTACATTTACTGATGTAGAGAAAGCAAAGTTTTCTATTCAGACAAGTTTTGGATTTCCTGTTAATCAGTTGAAGCCTTGGCTAAATATGTCAAAAGAGCAAATGACTGCTGTAAAGCAGCCTGGTGTTAAGGTGGATTCCACTGGTACCAGCGAATTAGCTGATTGGATATATGCAGCTAGAAAAGCAAGTCCTATGTTGAGAATTGCTTTAAAAGGAGATAACGTATCGAAATTTCCTGTTTTCAAGGATGTACTTGCAAATCTGCAATCTCAGAACATTAATAAGTTCTCCCTAATTACGGGTAGCGAAGATGCTCCGGCTGGTTTCAAAAATGAGTAACTAGAAAAGGAATTACAGTTTCACTTTTAATTTAAAGTATTAACATGGCAGCTATTGAAGAATCCGGTGGTGGTGGGCATGGGAAAGGCGACGGTAAGGTAAGGGGTAAGAAAATGTCTACCAGGGTAGATATGACACCCATGGTGGATTTAGGATTCCTCCTCATTACTTTCTTTATGCTTGCAACCACAATGAGTAAGCCAACGGCGATGTCTGTATTCTTTCCTGATAAGCAGGATAAGGATCAGCCAGAAGAAACGGAACCGTTGAAAGCATCAAAAGTTTTAACACTTTTCCTGGGATCGGATGATACTGTTTATTATTTAGACGGTGTTGCAGCAGACGATGATAAAGCAGAAGAGTCACTAAAAAGTACAGGTTTTGGATCAGATCTGAGAAGTGTAATTTTTAACTCAGCAAAGCGTATCAATGCAGCTAATCCTAAGGATGACAAGGGTAATGATCCTTTTGTAGTTGTAATCAAACCAACTGTTGTGTCTTCATTTAAAAACATGGTGGATGTATTAGACGAAATGGCTATTACAAAATCCAGAAGATATGCATTAGTTGATAATCTTACAGATGCGGAAAAGAAGGTTCTTGGAGACAAGATTAAACCTAAAAATTAATTATAACAATTTAATCAAACCGCCATGGCAGAAGTAAGCCCGAATGCAACACTGGATGATATAGTGTTTGCAAATCGAAACAAGGCGTATGGGGCATTTTCACTCCGCAAAGGATACCGAGCGGATGTGACCAAAGCTACATTATTTGGTGCTGCACTCTTTCTTTTAGCAATGTTTGCACCAACGATCATTAGTAAATTTGCGTCGGATGACAAAGAAGAACTAGTGGAGGTTAATGTAGATTTAATGAATATCCCGCCGCCGCCAATTGATCCGACAGAACCACCGCCGCCACCGCCGCCGCCAATTGAGCAGCCTAAGGTGAACACGGTTAAGTTTCTTCCTCCGGAAGTAAAGAAGGATGAAGAGGTTCCTGAAGAAACTCCTCCTCCTACTGTGGAAGAAATTAAGGAAGCGGTTGTAGCTAACAAGACTATTGAAGGTGATCCAAATGCAAACGAGCTCATCGTTGCTCCGGAGGCAATTGCTGCACCTAGCAAAGGTACTGTAGTTGAAGCTGCACCTGAACCTGAAAAGGTTTTTACAGTGGTTGAGCAACAGCCTGAGTTTCCAGGTGGAACATCAGAAATGTATAAATACCTTGGGAAAAATATTAAATATCCAAGCGCAGCTTCCCGTGCTAACGTTTCAGGAAGAGTATTTATGTCATTTGTTGTAAATATTGATGGAAGTATCCAGGATGTACAAGTATTAAAAGGTCTGGGTTTTGGTTGTGATGAGGAAGCCATTCGGGTTGTGAAAGCAATGCCTAAGTGGAAACCAGGAAAACAATCAGGACGTGCAGTACGTGTAAAATACAATCTTCCTATAAATTTCCAATTGGAGTAACTCATGAAGGAAAAACCATTGCATGAGAAGATCCTTGATCTTGCCTCGTTGCTAATGGCTCTGATATACGCGGGAGGAGGGATCTACTTGATCTTCTCCTCCTCGTCTTTTAATTTTTTACCGATCAGTAAAGTTCAGAAGTATGCTCTTGGTGGCACACTTATTTTATATGGAATTTACCGGGCTTATCGCGTTTGGAAAAGAAATAATAATCAGATGGAGCCATGAATAAATTAATTAATGCAGGCATATTGGTGATAACAATTCTGTTATTAAATGCTTGCTCCGGTGGTTCATCAGATTTAGATAATCCCCGGAAGGGAAATATCACAATTGCAGCTGACGAGTCATTTAAGCCATTGGTTGATGCCCTGACTGGTGCTTACGAAGGAATATATCCTGATGCTCATTTTGATATTGATTATAAACCTGAACAACAGACAATTTTACAGCTTTTGCAGGATAGCGCAAGAATTGTATTTACAACACGTAAGTTGACTGATAGGGAGGAAACAATGATCAAAAGTAAAAAGAGTGCATTAAAACAACAACACATTGCCATTGACGGCCTTGCTATGATAGTAAGTAAGGCTAATTCAGATAGTTTAATGACATTATCTGAATTGAAATCGATATTTGAGGGTAAAATTACTAACTGGTCACAATTGCCCGGAAGTAATCAATCAGGGTTAATTACACTTGTTTTTGACGATGTAAATGCCAGCAACCTCAATTTCATTCGGGAGAAATTTAAAATCAAAGATCTTAAAAACCTGCGCTTAATTGCTCCGGGTTCTAATAAGAAAGTAATTGATAAAGTAAAAGAAAACCCTTTATACCTGGGTTTTATTGGAGTTAACTGGATTAGTGACGGGCATTCAGTAGTAAGCAGAGAACTTTCAAAGGGATTAAATGTATTTGGATTATCAAAAAAAGATAAACCAAGTTCGATATCAGATTATTATCAGCCATTTCAAAGTGGCTTGGAGTTCAGGAATTATCCGTTATCAAGAGATGTCTATATTATTAGTTTTGAGGGATATTCAGGATTAGGTGGCGGGATGATGACTTATATTGCCCGTGATGTTGGAGGGCTTATCATTCAGAAAATGGGATTAATACCCATGATTCGTTTTCCAAGAAATATAGAAGTAAAAACAGGGAAAAATTTTTAAACGTTTTGCACAATTTTTAATATTTGGGACTTGTTTATTGAAAGACCAAATTTTTTATCGTAATATTAACCGGGTAAAAATGAACAGAAACATGAAAATAAAATTTGTAGCACTTGCATTCAGTGTATTGGCATTTATAAATGTACATGCACAAACGGTTCAGGATGGATTAGGATTAATCCATACAGAGCGGTTTAACGAGGCCGGTGGTTTGTTTAAAAAACTGGCACAAGGAACACCATCAGCGGATAATCAGTACTATCTGGGTTATTATTACGTAATGATTAACCAGTTGGACTCTGCTCAGCAAGCTTTTGATAAAGGAATTCAGCTTGACGAAAAGTCTGCTTTAAACCAAATTGGACTTGGAACAGTAGCACTTGGAAAAGGTGATAAAGCAAAAGCCAAAGCACTTTTTGACGAAGCTGAAAAGAAAAAGAAAAAAGACGCTGAAGTTCTTTACAGAATTGGTGAGGCTTATACATTATTTGAAAAGAACAATGATCCTGCGGAAGCAATAAGATTACTTGATGAAGCTGTAAAGAGAGATAAAAATCTTGCTGATGCTTATATTTCTAAGGGAGACGCTTTGATGTTACGTAATGAAGGTGGAGCTGCTGTTACAGCATATGAATATGCATTAACCGCTAAACCTAACTATGCAGTAGCACATAACCGTATTGGCGAAATTTATTTAAGAGGTAAAAATTATAATCTTGCGCTCGAAAATTACAAGAAAGCAATCGAAGCAGATCCAAACTTTGCTCCAGCCTTCAAGGATTTGGCTGAACTTTATTTCCTAGCTCAAAAATACAAACAGGCTGCTGAAAACTTTGATCTGTTTTTGCAAAAAAGCAAAACTACTGATCCTGAGTTGAACTTACGTGCTGCACAGTTTGCATTTGCGGCTGATGATTATGCGAAATCACTTCAGATTCTTGAAAGTGTTAAAGGAAAAATAAATAATCCAATCATTAAGCGTATGTATGGTTGGTCTTATTTTAAGACCAACGAAGCAGACAAAGCGATTGAAAACCTGAACGAATTTATTAAGGTAGCACCTGATAAAATCATTGGAGATGATTACAAATATTTAGGCCGTTCTTTTAATCTTAAAGCGGTGGCAGCTGGTCAGCCCTATGATTCAACTGGTGTACTTTATATTCTTAAAGGTGCGGATTTGGATACTAATAAAACAGAGGCTGCAAATACATACAAAGAAGTAGGTGCATTATATTATGGCGCAAAGGATTTCTTTAATGCTGCTTCAACTTACAAAAAGGGTATAGAGTTGGATACAGCTAAAGCATCGGCTAACGATTACTATTATTTAGGTTTGTCGAAATTTCAATCTGCCAGTGTAATTAATATTCCTACTGCAACTGATAGTGCTTATGCAGATAGTGCTAACATAGCAATGCGTAAAAAAGCGCTTTATATGAGTGCAGACTCAGCATTTACGCTGGTTACTCAGAAGTTGCCGGAATGGCCTTATGGATTTTATTGGAGAGCAAGTACTTTGTATAATGCATATGACAGACAGGAAAATATAGATAAAGGTATTTCTGCTCCATATTATGAGAAATTAACAGAGCTTGCAGAGAAAGAAGATCCAAGTAAATACAAATCGTATTTGAAACTTGCTTATAGTTATCTGGCTTTTTATAATCAGACTACTAAAAAGGACCCAGCAAAAGCAAAAGAATATTGGGAAAAGCTATTAGGTGTAGATCCGAACAATGCTTCTGCAAAAGAAGCCTTAGGATTGGCAGTAGCACCGGCGGCTCAGCCTGCTGCTACACCAGCTAAGACGGCAGTTAAAACAGCTCCGAAAAAGAAGTAAGCTTAATATCAAAATAATATAGCCTCTTTGGATTTCCAAAGAGGCTATATTATTTATAACACTATATTAATCTAGAGAGATAATTTTGGAAAACAAGTATTGAGTACAGGCAAATGCGTTGCACTATAGTTCTCATAGCACCAAAGCCGTAAACGTTTAACCTCAGCTGGCATTAACATACGGATTGCTTTTCTTAATTCCTTTTCAAACAATCTGCGGTCAAAACTAACCTTTTGCAGAATAATTTTAATGTATTCAAGCATTGAGGCCATAGTATTATGTAGTTTTGTGGTTTAGTGAAGTATTACTGTTGAATAACACTTAGGCATAAAAGAAATATGCCATAAGTAACGATAAATTTAACGAAATTTTTGGATGAAATTATATGTTATATTAAATATAATTTTGTGTTTTTCAAATATAGCTTTTGCCCAAGATTTGGATGATGATGTTTCTATTGAAATGGGGTCCAAAAACCTTAATATAGATGAACCATTTATAATTTCAATTATTGTAAAAGATGTTGAAACGCGCCCATCTATCACATTTCCTGACATAAAGGGTTTGGAAAAAAGAAGCAAATCTGCCACAAGTTCAGTTACTACCATTGAAGGAAAAAAAGTAGTAGTTCAAACTATTAGTCAGGAATACTTTGCTAAGAAAGTAGGCAAATATCAGGTTGAAAGTTTTTATATACTAATTAATGGGATCAGGTTGAAATCAGAAGCAACCACTGTTAATTTTTCATCGGCAGTTCTGCTAACAGATGAGACAACATCGAAACCAGAAGATTTAAAATATTTGTCTGAATTTGAGTTAAGTAATGAAGATGTTTTTCTTTCAGTTCAACCAGATAGGCGTACAGTATATATGAGAGAAGGTTTTGCCCTTCGGATTTCGTTATATATAGCCGAAAGCGCGCCTGTTAAAATGGAGTTTTATCAATTTAATATTCAATTGCAATCGATTTTAAAGAAAATCCGTCCTGCTAATTGCTGGGAGGAAAACGTTGGAATTGAAGAAATTGTAAAGAAACAGGTTAATATTAAAGGAAGAAGTTATACTGAATACAACATGTATCAGGCTCAGTTTTTCCCTATTACTTTACAGGATGTAGTTTTCCCTTCTGTGGGTTTGAATATGTTAGTAGCAGAGCATAAAAATGCTGTTAATGTTGAGAATAAAGTAATCAGATCTTTTCATTCCAAGGCAGTCATAATTCAGGTCAAACCTTTGCCGGAACATCCTCTTAAGGACCAGGTAGCAGTTGGACAATATAATTTAGTTGAGAAATTATCAAGTGAGCTGGTTTATCCGGGTGAAAGTGTGCGGTACACATATAAGATCCAGGGAGCAGGAAACATTGCAGCTATTCCAACTCCCGAGATAGGAATGAATTCTAATTTTGATTTTTATCCGCCTGACATCAGTAAGGTAATAAAGAGAAGTTATCTTAAAGTTTCCGGTGAGAAGACGTTTGATTATTTTGTTGTTCCAAGAAGAGACGGTACCTTTCCATTCAGCAGATATTTTCAGTGGATATATTTTGATCCTTTAAAAGCAAAATATGATACATTAAAAGCTACAAAAGTTTTGCAGGTGAAAGGGGATGATTACAAGTTGGGTAATATATCTCTGAGCGGATCCGCTGGGCTTTACGATAATCTTGAGAATATAGCTACAACTCAAAAGGGATTTAATTATAAAACATTTATTAAAGAAATTATCAATGCCATTGTGATAATATTGCTGGTAACAATGATGTGGGTATTTAGAAAGTAATATTAGATGGGAAGTACATACGGAAGAATTTTTAAAATAGCCACTTTTGGTGAGTCGCATGGTATTGGAATCGGGGTTGTTATTGAGGGCTGCCCGGCAGGTGTTGATTTTGATACAGATTTTATTCAGAGCGAGCTGACAAGGAGGAAGCCAGGGCAATCCCGAATTACTACGCAACGTCGCGAAGCAGATGAATTTGAGGTGCTATCTGGTGTCTTCGAAGGTAAAACAACCGGAACTCCTATTGCAATGGTTATCAGGAATGAAGATCAACGCAGTAAAGATTATTCTCATATTGCCGCCCAATACAGGCCCTCACATGCTGATTACACTTATCAGGCAAAATATGGTGTAAGAGATCATCGTGGCGGAGGGCGTAGTTCTGCGCGTGAAACGGCTGCACGTGTAGCCGCGGGAGCATTAGCAAAATTACTTTTAGCAAATCAGGAAGTTAATATTCAAGCCTATGTATCTCAGGTCGGTTCTATGAAGCTTACCAAAAGTTACGAAGAGCTTGATCTGACACTAACTGAAACCAATGCAGTACGTTGTCCTGATCCCGAAATAGCTCAGAAAATGTTTGATTATATTGATGAGGTCAGGAAAAACGGTGATTCTATTGGTGGTGTTGTAAACTGTGTAATAAAAGGAGTGCCGGCAG
>Ga0247734_1000526_pt1 | contig 33175 bp, 32 predicted proteins | sample UWRJL103311B2_FD_180933 | JGI IMG/M metagenome (GOLD analysis project Ga0247734, IMG submission 180933) | Plant litter microbial communities from Arlington Agricultural Research Station in Wisconsin, United States - UWRJ-L103-311B-2 | ecosystem: Environmental > Terrestrial > Plant litter >...
TGAATACTTTTGCGAAGAATGTCGAAAGGATCTACACAGGATATATACAGCACCTAACGGGTACGTGATATTGCACATTGCAAGGACAGAAATTTTGTTACAATTACGCTGATCCGTCAGCCCTGACGCGATAACGTGGCGCAGATTGGGTCTCACAAGGCTGGCTGCGTCAGTTGTCGCAAATACAGGATCTTGATTTCTATGTTATAGTAAAACTATTAGTCGAATAATTACTGACATTATGGAACGTAGGCAACGTTACTCTCATTACCTCCCTCTCTACCAAAGCCTATCCCGAACGACATCTAGGGCAGCCTCCTTCCCTAAAGATGGAACAAGATCACCCCGAGGCAGCAAGAATGGCCGCCCATCCTCCAGCGCCCAAAGCGCAAAAAGGAGATCAACAATGAATAGCAGGGATGCCGCCTATGACGAGGAGGAAGAATTGCGACGAGCCATAGAGGCTAGCAAGGGAGGGAAAAGTGAAGAGAGTACAGAAGGCAGCGGATCAAGGCGGGGAAAGCGGGGAAGAAGTGATAGTGAAGAGTATGTACTATCCATTGAATAATGGTACTATCCATTGAATAATGGTACTATCCATTCAATAATGGCACCCATCTGATAACTGAAATAGAAAACCCGACGGTCCCAAAAGGCAACGAACCACATCTGCATCGCCCTCACCAGCCCATGAACCCAACCAACTCACACCACAGGTTGATTCTGATGACGGAACGAATATGCGTAATAGTGGAGGGAAAAAGATACGTGGTGCTGCTGCAAAAAACCACAAAGAGAAATCTGAACGGGAAGAGCGAGAAAGACTGAGGCTGGAAGCTAAAAGGAAACGTGAGGGGCGGGCTGAACGTCGAAGAGTGGACGGTAAGATCAGTGCTGACACCTACCCCCGAATTATACTAAAGTCTAGTAGAATCAGAGCCCGCGGAGGAAGTACCACTTGCACGGCAATCCGTAACTAGAACCACTGAAGTTCTAGCAGTTCAACCCATAGAGCCACCAATTTTACCTATAGCAACACCCATGATCGAACCCCCGCCGGTAACTGCGCCCTCCACATCCCACAAGAAAGGTGGCAGACCTCCTAATGCCCGAAAAGGGAAATTGGGCAAGAATCAATACACAAAGGACAGAGATGCTCTAGATGGCGAAGAGCGATCACCAGGACGATCACAATCCAGAGACGTAACAAAAGGAGATGACAATAGCCATACAACCAGCAACAGAGGCTCGGTCAACGAGAACAAACTAAGCAAATTAAAGACCGGTTACAGCAAGGTCTCATTTTCGGACATGAAAAGAAGGGTAGCAGGAATCCTCGACTATATAGCACGGACCCAGCTGGAGCTAGCTGGAGAATCGATGTCAGTGCGAAGTGAAGAAGCGGGACAGCTGATGCGGAACATGGCTGAAAGTTTACCGATGATTCGGGTTAATGGTGATAAAGGCGATGTTATTAAAGAAGGTGGAGGGACGGCTGCTAAAGACTTTAACAATCTGTCCTGTTTGGAAATGATGGACGTCTTAACAAGGCAATTGGTCAAGTGGCAAAACGAATACACTTGAAAGCAGGGCTAAAGTTTAGGGCATCTGACATCTGGGGCCATAATGTGAATCGGCGTATGGGAGGGGAGGATCTTTAATATACCCCACTTAGCTAAAAAAAGAATTTACCACGTTCTCTTGAGCTTTACTGCCGTTTTTAAACATTTAATAGGCTTCTCTACATTTAAGAAGTTTGCTGATACATAACTCTCGGCACGATTGCCTCCCAGAAGAGTTTATACCTACCAAATTTCGAGGGGGAGAAAGAATAAATAACCCCATATCTCTATATTATTAAAAAATCCACCGCCATCAAGTCCTCAGAACAATGTAGAGAAAAAGTCAAACATGAAATAAATTAGACTACTACATTTTTAACTTGCAATTATTGCAATTGACTTTACGAGAAGCAACAAATATACCCATATTCGCCAATAGTTACATTACTGCTGTACATGTAATATTCAAGACACCTCGCTTAGCTTTTTACAAAGAAAGGGGCAATGTTTATGTTCAGCATCCGAATTCATCCGTGTTTCCATCGTTTATTTCTTATTCATAAACAAACACTGACCTATATATCTACTGTACATTAGGCCAGCATCCCACAACGCCCTCCTCGGCATCAACCGTAAGAACGACACTCGCACCCATACCCAATGGTCGACCTTCCCAGACCACAAAATCACCATGCCTTTTCATTTCTTCCTTTATATCCTCCTTTTCAACATCTCCTCGATGAGGATTGTAGCTAGAGGAAAGTCCTAGGATCTCTTCTATCTCCCAGCTCACGAGACCAACAGATTGTGTGTCCGTAAGACCTGCGAATTTACCTGCCCATCCTGCTTCCAGAAGCGTATTGTGGATGTGGGAGTCGCCTTCTAGAGTTTTGTGGTATTAGCTTTATTCAAGATGCCATCGTATATTTCTACTAGCGCTAAAAGTAGATCGATGGACAGATGTGACTTCGGGAGAGAAAAAGTACAAACCTGTATTCCCAATGGCTATCGCCAATTTGACCCCAGCTTCTATGAGTACAGCGGCGGGGGAACGAGAGAGAGGAGGTCCGGATTGTACGTCCAACTTTTGGAAAGAATCAGGTGCTGGACGTGTTGAGGTTAGGATTACTGGGATTCTGGCAGCGGCAAGCTCGGTCGCTACAAGTGATGCTTCAGAGGCGCCGTAAATGACTATATTGACCACTGGGAAAGAGGAAGAGAGAGATATTAGTTGTAGAATAGAGTCCTGTAGACGTTGTATTAGTTTAGCCGAAGGAAGTAAGGGCATGAATTGACTCGTCAAAGGCAGCCCAGAGGATGTGGAGGACCAACTTTATTGACAGCTTTGACCACGAGCGGAAGAGATCCATTTGCTACTGCTCCGTAAACATTATCTCTTCCTTCATTTTGCTTTAGGAGTTTTCGCAATGCTGCCACAGCGGACGAGATTGTTGGGGTTGTATTCGCATCTGTCGCGTCTTGTCAGTCATTCAATCATCTTTCAGGGTCGAAAAAGTGCTCATAGGTTCTCACTCTTTACACTCTGTCCCAACGTAAAATGCAGTGCAACATCTCCTTTAAATATACCACCGTTTAAAGTAGTATTCTTCCCACTAGTTTTAAAACCTACGCTAACACCACTTAGAAAACCACCTCCCCACGCTATTTTCGGCATACTTATACCTCTGGTCACACCCCCATACCTTGCCCTCTCGAAAGCTTTTCCCTCTAGGTGAATCCCGTATTTTGCATACACCACGCTCTCAGGATTCAATGGATCGAGTTTTAGATCAACTTCCCCATCAGATGTTGATTCTTCCAGTAAGATCTCTGAGAGGCCAAGATGAGAGACGGCAGTTGCACCGGGAGAAATGTGTCCGTTATGGAGAGTGATATTCTTGTGATCAGAGGAGAGATATGGCGAGCAGTTCTGGGGAGTGGAGAGACAGGTTATCTTTCCATTTTCGAGGACAAGAGTGAGGTTGGAGGTAGTTGAGATAGCGGCTGTTGATCTTAAGTAGGAGGTATTAATACCGACTATTACTGTTTTTCCATGCTCAATCTGCTGACATTTTCTTTCTTTTTCGGATACTGATAATGTTGGTCGTATATTAGGCTCTATAGCCTCTTCCATACTTTTACTGAGCACGTCCGAGAAAGAGTGCTTTACTTTCACTGGATCGAGAGTCGGTTTTCCATCAATGTAAACCTGTAGGGGAGTAGCACCCACTTCAAGAGGGTTCACATCCCATACTACGAGATCTGCGTCATAGCCCGGTCGCAGGTAGCCAATTCGGTGAGAGAGACCTAGGGACTTAGCGGGAATACTGGTTACGGATTGGAGGGCGAGGTCTTTGGGAAGATGGAATGAGGCCGCTGTTGCGGCCTGGAACCTGGATTTTCTGTTAGAAGTAGTTTTCTTATCCTATGATTTAGATGGGGAGAATACATAAGGTATCTAGCGCTTAGATACTCGGTGCCGTGGTCCTAAGGGTTCATAAGCTTAGAGTGAAATTTTGGGAGGGAAACTTACAGATTTGTAGGCAACTGGTACTCCGTGATCAGAAAGAACCTTACCGGCCCATAAGTTGGCATCGTATGCTTCTTTTTTATACAGTCCGAATGTCGAAAAAGTGGCAATTGTAATGTTTCTTATCAATGTTAGTAATTTTATTTCATTGGATGATGCTATTGCAAACTCACTCTCCACTGTCCTTGAGCATTTCAGGAACTTTCCAGGCACTAAGTGCATGATGAAAAGCTTGAATCCTAAAGCCAAACTCCTTACTATGCAAAATCATATCTTCTAGATCTTCCGGCTCATAGCAATGAATATTAACACCAATTTTGCCTCTCAACATCGCAGCTGATGATTCTAGCTCCAACTCTTCTGGCAGGCCCCCCTTCAAACCACTATGAGATGGGGTTACAAGTGCAGCTACCAGTGAAAGGTCACCGCTCTCTTTTGCAGCAGCAGCTGACAAACACCACATATCCTGTTGCTCAATGAGCTGTTTCGTTCTCTCCATATGGCGACGGAAAATATATGCATTCCCCATACGTGTATGTTCATGTGAACGACTTGGATTCTCCCCACAAGCCATTTTCATATACCGGCGTCTTTCCTCTTTCCATACTCCATGCTCCAACAGAATGTCTTCAACAACCGGCTCAGCATGTAATCCACTATTTGGAAAGTTCTTCACCATGAAGCCTTCACCACCCATAATATTTGCAGAACCAGGCAAGATGAGAGAAGATGTGATCCCACCTGCGGCAATCATTCTCGTTGCTAGATCGGATGCTTTAATACTATCCAATGCCCGCACGAAGGGGGTAAGCGGCCCCGTTGCATCATTTCTCTCATTGCCATCGCCAGTGCCCTGTAATGATGGCCAGTTCTCTATTAGATGATGCGAATGCATATCTACTAGTCCAGGAGTCACATATTTGAATTCCAGATCGATCACTTCTATATCCTCGTGATCGTACTCTCTAGAAGACGATGCATCACTGATAGAAACAACAACTCCGTTGCTGAATTTGATGTCTTTGCCTCCCACAACTGTGTCTCCGTCAAATAATTGTGCGTTTCTGAGAATTATCGTCTTGTTTTGTCCATGATTGGGATTCCATCTGGGATTCTCACGTGATGTGGAAGGGGGAATAGCATACGCGACTGGTTTGGTGTTTAGCTCAATGCATTTTTGGAGACCTGAATTAAGACGACTGTATTGATGTACGGAGAGTTTTGATGCAGCCGATGACTGTTGAGATAGATATCGAGGAAGAAGCGTGAATTGTAAAAGCAGGATGAGGGCAATTACTAGACTGAAAATTGGGAATCTGCCACGTGTGTTTCGGTGGACTCTAGACTGATATTGAGTGTATGGGAGAGTTAGCACGCCCATTTTAATAATATATAAGTGTTTGTTGTATAAAACGCCTCAGTCTTAAGCTCATATGAAGAGACTGAAATGCAGGTGTGTGGCGTCGAAACTCTTGGTTGTTGGTATAATTTTGTGCCTTCCTCATTGAGAAGACCACAGTGCACTGAAACATAACACGAAGTAGGAATACCCTGATTCATCATCAATTAGGTGTATCTTTGATCCTGAAAGATTAAGTACCTTCATTTAAAACTGATACCCAAATGTTGTCCAAAACCAAATGTATGCAAACCATTCCAGCTTTCCAGCTCAGGGAATGAACAGCGATAAATAGGACATTATGTGTTTGATTCTAGTAATTCACTCTGTTGAAACCCCCATTGCTAGATGTAACTCCCATATTAATACATGAATACGAGGTGTCTATTCTCTGAAGATAGGAGGAAAACCATAGTGAATAAACACAACAATACCACCAAATCCACATTTGACCGGCGTTTGTCTCTGTCCACTCTATGATTAGCGGAAAGATATCATCTGATATCACAGAGGATTCGCATTTTCATCCCAAACGGGGTTAGAAATCATATTCTACCATCTCAATAATTATGATCGAAATGCAAATTAATTTTGGTTTGCACATCAGCCTTCTCTTGACGTGTCAGCAATCATATAAGATTTTTCTACTCGCCTGGAAATTAACAATCCAGCTGTTTCATACAACTAATGAACGGTATACCTTTGACTAGTGACGTGTTAATCTTGGAATGTAAATATATATATATATATATATGCCAATACTCTTGATAGTCTATGCGTACTTCGTGTTTTCAATTTCATGTGGGAATTTCCACCACGTCTCATGTCTCGTAGCTGCTTAATGTCCCTTCTACTATTCGTCTAAATTCTTCTTTACCCTGTCTAAAGTATAATTAAAAAATCAATATACAAGCTATGCCTATTATCAACCAAGTGAACAGTAGTAAAGTACTACTCAAAAAGCCAAAGAGGGGTTCGTAGCTACAAATCATTTTGGTTAAGCTTCACTTTCATAATGAATGGCGAAATGTATATATGTATATTTAGGGAGACATTGTTGTCCGCATTCTTCTCAACACGTTTCTATAAGCGGCAAACGTGGGGCATAAGGAAGTAGTTATAGTGTAATGAATGATAGACGTGATAAAGAAATTTTCTGTTTTAGGGCAAATTTCAATATGGTAATATGTTTTGAGTGCAATATGGCTTATCTTCTTATGATCACTAGTATTGGCGTAGCCTTCCTACGTGATAGGTCTTGACAGTATTTAAACTGCAGTCTTTCCCACAAGCTTGGTTAGTTGTGCCTTTACAGGTAGTTGTTTTGACTCCAGCTGTACTACATTGTGTCAACTACACTAAGTAGAGTTGAAATTGCTTTCTAGTTTTTCAATATCTGATGGTCACCGGCTCTTATCTACCTTCAAACTTGCACTGGTATTTATTTAGATAATAGAACCCTCACAACATATGGTTATCTACTCTCACAAGCATGATTCGTCCCAGCACCAATTTTTAAGCACGGGTCTGTAAGATTTCCTTGATGTTGGCAAGATTCTTTGAACATACAGAATCTAACTATGTCTTCAAAAGGGCTGTACACTATAATATCTTTATGTTTCTAAGATATTAGGATAGAGGGAAGAGGAGAGGTTCTGTTGTAAGAATAAAAGTTAACTGCTTTTACTTGATAGCATTCTATCTTTGGTGGATCTTCTATATAAGAAATGGTCACTTACAAGTTCTCTATATGTATAATTTATATTATACGAGAATGCACAACGTCATGGTTTAACAGCACTAATAATGTACATTCTTTATTTTCTCTAAAGAAACATCTTGATAATAATAGAAATGGCTACAATATTCACGCCCTAATGTAAACGTTTACTTATTAATTCACGGTTTTGGTGCGGGACTATAACATAGCCATTTCTTTGGACTGTTCAATATATTAGTATGTTAGAACCTTGCATATATCTGAAGTTGCATAAAAAGCACTACAAATCAGTATACATGAATCAGAGTGTTCAAGATAACAACTTCAGCTCAAAGAGACTTGAACCTTTTTGTAAACTTGGACTTTGTCTTTGAATATTAATATATGAGAATAATTGACATATTTAATATTTAATATTACCAAAATTCAGTGAGGTAGTATTGACAACTTTACTTTTTTAATGTATCTGAACAGCCGGAGTAATACACACCATTAAAATCATGTTAGGCGTGCAAGTCTTAAATTCCGAAACTTGTGAAATCTCAATGTATTCGATCGCTTCAAATAACAGAATCCAAAGTAGTAGCACTTTCTAACTCAAGGTAACTATATTCTGGGTGTTTCCTGGTGTAGGGCACAATCAAAATACAGGGTGACTGAATATATCGGCATATGTAGCTCTGCGATTTGAATATACCAAGGTAAATAAAAATTGAAATGTATCAGAATTTTGACGCTGCATGACATATTCCTGCAAGCAACCAATCTAGTCTGGCTAGGAACATGATATCCTAGTGAATATAGAAGCAACACAATAACTCGCGTCACAATAGCATTAACAGGTGTGAAAATCAACCACAATACCAAGTAGATCTCGCAGTGACAATACCAAATAATCACCAATTACCACAATACTTGAATTGTCAATTGGAATAAGATTTTTATGAGATATCTCTTCACCACATTTTATATATATCTGAGCACAAACCCCCAGATTCTCAAATTAAGAACCAACAAACCGCAACCATGGACGCCAGTAAGTTTCCCTTATGTGACAAAGATTTGAAAGGTTTGAATTGTGGTCGAATTCAAGGTGGTGGATAGTTTTAATTGATTTCTTTGATCTTGGTTTTGGATTGAACGCAGCCATACTAATACCGTGAACAAAGGCACCCAAACTACACTAGATCACTATCAACTCTACAAGGAGTACCGCGACAAATGGGACGAGTTACTTGAGGACTACGACATCCTCAAAACATCCGTGGTAAAGTTGGAGAGAAAACTCCAGAAATCAAGATTTAAGGAGGGGTCACGTGCCACTCATATCCAACGACTTGAGGAAACCATTTCGGGCTGCCGCTTCGAGATCTCCGCTCTTGAATTAACCAATCAACGATTCCAAGCGACAATCTCCAAGCTGGACCTTGAAAAGGCAAGAATGGACGTGCAAACGGACTTGAAAGAGAGGATTCAACAATTGGAGAATAAACTCGAGAAGAAAGAGAAGCATTCAGAATGGCAAAACGACGAGATCGAAGAGCTGAAGACCCGGAACGATAATCTCACCAAGGAGCTAGCATTAGAAAAAGAGAAGAGGACAACTTCGCAAGATTTAACGGATGCAAATCAAGAAAACCTAAATTTGTTTGGGCAACTTAAATATCAAGACGACGCGCTCGAAACGGTCGAGAAGGAGAAAGCGGAACTGGAGGAAAAGTTAAAAAGACAACAAGCCCAAACCGCAAAAGTCCAGAGCTCCCTGGTATTTAGGAACGCAGAGTATGAGAGGCAAGAGCAAGTCTTACTGGATGCTCAGAAAGCCATCGAAGACCAAGAGACGAAGCTTGCAATGGAACGCCAGAAAGTGGAGACAGCACAAAGAGAACGTGATGTCGCTAAGAGAGATTTTGCAGTCCAGCAACGCCTCGTGCAGGATGCAAGTGCAGATTCTACAGGCATCAAAGAGAATCTGAACGAATGTCAAACGCAACTTGGCTCAGCAAGAAGCAAGATTGAGGCGTTGGAGAGTTCCTTGGAGGTTGCAAAACGAGAGTATGCAAAGGTGGTTGATGAGAAGGCTGCTATCATGGTCGAGGTTAGCAAGTTGAGAGCCGATAATTCCGAGTTCAACGCAGATCCGGCACGTTTCTTCAATATGAAGGAAGATGTCAGCAGGGATGAGGAGGCTAGATCAACTCGTTCAGAATCACCATCTGTAGAGCACGGTATTCCAGGCTACAACAGCGCTGGTTATGATTCTAGTGAGGACTCTGAATCCGAATCAGGACATGACGCACGAACCAGAAGAGAGATGGATGAAGAATTCGAAAGACTTGCAGCGGAGAACGCAGCGCTTAGGACAAAGGAGGGGGAGCTGGAGAAGGTAGACAAGGGGACAGAAGTCATTCGACATGTCGAGCGTATTCTTCTCGTTGATTTGCATGCGAGCAATGCACTCAAGTGTTGGTTCTCAACTGACATCGATATGCTCTGGCTCATACTACAGGCATTATGGCTGGTGAAAATCTACGACATCTTTTTCCTTAGTACTCAAGTCATCGCAGACGATTATTTCTCGACCGGTCGCGCACTAGGTGGGGCTGAAGTTACTGGATATAGTGATGGCGAAGTAGCTGTAGAGAATGAGAGCACGGGCACAGGCACAGGAGACCTTGGAACACAAAACGGCACCCAAGGTGATTCGCAGACTGAAGACACAGTCAACTTCGACGCACAAGGACCTACCCATCCATCTCCCATCTTCACCGAAACCATAGAGCCAGAAAAACTTACACCCGGCATCCCATCCCCAACGTCCACCCCCAGTAATCTTCAACTGCCTAAGAATAAGCGTGCTCCCGGCGACCGCACCTCACCATTCACAGGTCGAGTCCCCTCCATCAAATGGACCACTATCAACTTCCTCCTCCATCTCGTCGTTTACATGTATATTTTCTCCAGCTATGTCGAACGCTCCCTCTGGTTAGCTGCCAATGAGGAAACCCGCTCCTTCTACATCGATTGGTTCACTCCCCGAGCCGATCGCGGTTACATGCTATACCCTTTCCATGACAGTGTTCTACATCTGGAGCCATGGTTTACGCGAGCCGATATCTGGGTTTATTGGCACATTGTGGAGCCGTTTTGGAGCTTCTTCCAGTATGACGGTGTCTATGTTTTGCCAGGATAAGAGATCACACGGGGTTTTCCCCGGGGATGGAGTGATTAGAAGACGTGAAGTTCCTGAGAGTGTATTATGGATGGAAGGATGTTGTCTTTTACCAGCAAGGTGCCCACAATGGTCGTTTTCGGTTTTTCTTTTCCTTCGCGAGAGGTTTGTTTTTTTACAGCATGGAAAGTGGGAGTTTGAGATTTCTCTGATTCGATTCTTTCTCAAGAGAGAGACCAAAATGGCGTAACTAGGTATACCCAAGGGGGAGTTTGGGGAGGATTTTCATTTTGCGCATCAGCAGTTTCTTTTTCTAGAATTCCTCCAGAGCACAGAGGCTTTTCCTCTTTTTTTAGATGTATAAACAGAGGTATATCCTCGCTACCATCACTTGCCATCTCACCTTTCTCTCTCTGCGTGATATGTTTCGGGTTTGGGCGCTTATCGTTGACGGGAAAAGTCAAAGCCATACTTTTCCTGCCTACAGAGTGCATCGGGCAGCCTATACCAAATATTGTAGACACCCACTTGACCTTAGAATATTCAGAGCAGACATCGATTCCGTACAGTTCACTGAGAATCAATAGTACATGTATCAGGATCATGGGTCGGAAAACCCGGCTTTTTCGTAGCCTACGAAGCGCGATGGTTGAGATACAGGCCTGGCTATGCCACTGACACAAAATAACATATCTGACCTCATCATCAGTATAACAAGGCGTATTATGCTAAGAATATCCTTCGAAGTTTACGATTATATGCGGAGTAAGTGAGATGGTTTAGAGTGTTTGGAGATATGCGGTTTCAGGTATTAATCCACCACACATGCCGAAGGGTGTTGTGCTGTTCCTCAATCGGCATGTGTGTGCACAGGTGTTCCACGACACCAGCTCTTATTTATGTTGATTCTTGATCGACAAGGCCCTGTTTGTTAAACATCAAATTTGCTACTGCTATTCGGCTTAATGTTGATATCCATCTTCTTCCGAGGGGGGATGGTAGGAAATTGAAGTACGCTGAATCACATGTGGTTGTCCATATCCTCTGCGCCCCGAAATGATTTGGAATTGTCTAGATTGCCATGATTCAGGTACGGAAGTACAGTTTGATACCCCTTGTAAGAATTGAAGAACGGGTGAGGATATACGGCAATCTAAGATGGAACCCTTCGATTCAAAGGGAAGAAGCACCCCGAGAGTGAGCGTAACAGCAGGAATTAGGAATAATGAGGACAATAATTAGATGATATGTAGTTGGCGGACTGTTGGAAGCGGACGTGGATGAAGAACGGGTCACCGGCCTCGCTTCGGCCCCTTTCCTTACCTCCTTTACTGCTCTACTGTAGGGAGAGTTCTCTCTTCAGTAAGCTGTAGGTGTGATGATTGAAAGAACATTAAGCATTATCAGATGCACTTAACTGTACTGTACTGTACTGTACTGTACAGTACACCTTGTGGCAGAGTTTGTTAGCAGATCTTCACTAGGCTCTGAATTCCCATGTGCTTACTATTGCACCAACCTCATTCCCCCAAGCCTCGAGAAGAATACAAATCACCATACTCGGCAATAGGGGCATGTCGTACCGGACGGTAAGTAAATTGCAGTGCAGTGCCTACTAACATCCCAGCACTGCGCGCGTGGCGTTGATACGGACTAACGAAGCCCTATCGCAATATCACAATATCGCAGGCCCTAGTAAATGGCACTGGTGCGTCGCCCTCGGCGCCTGCTGGATGATTATTAAAAAGAACGCCGAGACCCAAATGATTTGTAGTTCCCTTTATGATTTGATTTGCTGACCGACCACCGTGCGTATTGTAGGGCTTGCGGACTGGATTTGATTGATAGCGGGTTCATTGATCTGGTCGTTTGAAGGGATATAAAGACCGAGGAAATCCTTCATCCTCAAAGTAATCTCATCCATCCATTCACCCATCCATTCAATCCCTACTTAGTACAGCCGCCAACAGCACAGTACAACACCGGCAACATCAATCATATACTCCCGCGGTATCATACCCTTAGCCGCATTGCATCGCTAGCGATCCGAGACACTGCGTCATCACTACAAAATTATCCGAAACACTGTCATCGCCATACCCGAGGAGGCCGAGACACTCTCTACTCTTTCACAACATAGACAATCCGATCAACATGCCTAATAATAAACTCATTCCTAAAAGCCCAGAGGAGGTCATGGTAATCCGTGAGATTGCTCCGGGTATCACAACTCTCTCTGTGCCTTTCTTGCGCTTTGGTCTGATAAAGTTCGGTGGCCGTGCAACAGTTGGTTTGTTCCTCTTCTCCTAATCCTAATTCAATCGCTACCAGCAGATCAGTAAAGCTAATAGTAACACAGTCAAACTCTCTTCCGGTAACCTCGCTGTCTTCTCGCCCGTTGCACTCACCCCAACCGTCCAATCTACACTCACCACCCTCGGCGGGCCTGTCTCCTACATCGCAGCCCCCGATCTCGAACATCACATCTTCCTCTCCTCCTGGGCCAGCGCATTTCCCAAAGCCCATCTGATCGCACCTGAAGGTCTGGCTGAGAAACGTGCCGAAGCGAACAAGAAAGACAAGAGCGTTACCGTCCTTCCCTTCTCGACCATCTTCACCAAGGCCAACAAACGTACTGTTTCGGTTTCAGAGGAATTCGATGCCGATTTTGAATATGAATTTGTGGATGCGCACCCAAACAAAGAGATTGTCTTCTTCCACAAGAAAACAGGCACGATGATTGAGGCAGACTTGTTGTTCAACCTACCAGCAACCGAGCAATACAGCAAAACAGGAGAGAATGCAAGCAGTGGATGGGCCTCGAAGCTAGCGGCTTCGCTACAGAATACCCGGGGTGATGCGAAGTGGCAGAAGAGAGTGGTTTGGTACGCGTTTAGCAAGGCGGATAGACCTGGCTTTGATGCCAGTGTGCAAAGGATAAATGGTTGGGGTATCAAGAATATTGTGCCTTGTCATGGTGACACGATGATTGGGGATGGAAAGGGCATATTTGAGAAGGTGTTCGCGTGGCACTTGGACGGCAAGAAAGCTTAGATATCAGTGATGGGGCTGGTAGAATTGAGATCTTAGCAGGCGTTTTTTTGGAAGTGGGTTTTATTTGCTTGGATGCTTGTATAATTCGGGTGAAGTGTTGATAGTGTACAGACTATGTTGATAATCCGATACCTTGTTTATACCAAAGTTGGGCCGTCTGGGCTTCAAATTGCATTCTGGATGTTGTGCTGGATAATGTAGCGTTGACATGTATAAGAACCAATGATCAGTTATAATACTTTCCTCTCTCGTCTTATTGACAAGCTTCATGTCTTCTTCCAGAGCACCAAGTTGCTCTAATACGTTAGCTACTCAAAATCCCAAACTCTGTATCATCCAGAAATATCCCAACCCTATTACACCAAGGACACAACAGATTGGACGAAGCTATTTTCGCCTTTCAGAGAAATAAGATTCGGACGGTGAGAATTTGACAACTCTATATAAGATAACAGCAGCAAAAAGGGTGACAAGTTTAGCTTCCCCTTTTAGCAACTCGAAGAAAATGCGGGCCCGACCTTCTGACAAATTCATATCATCAGAACTTTCCAGCACTCATTCACTAACAGGGTGAAACGAATAATTGAGGAAGGTATGTTGTAGGACCATCTTCTTCCTCTAAGTCGAGCAGCAAGGTTTAGAAAAGTTCTGATCAAGCTAATGATGAGAGGAGAAGCTCTAAGTATTTATACTCACCCCTTCCCTCGCCTAGTTGAGAAGTGTCTGATTCATGTTTAGTCTATAATTGACGCCCAGATTGCTTTAGGAAGATCGAAAGAGGCATTAGTACTGAGGCTGGAGTGTACAATAGCTCTTGGTATTCTGAGTATTTTCCATACCAACTCTAGAAACTGCGAGACAAGTGTTTTGGATGAAGTCATTTCCATCTTCAACCGGAAGAGAATATTCCTTGATTTGCGTTCTAGGCGCACCCTACGGGATTTCGATGTTTTCTACATAGTAAAAAGTGTTCTCTTATCTTTCTTATACTCTTACAATACTTACAATACTTACAGTTTCTTAGCTCACATGAAGGAGAATGAATAAGTGACAGAAAACTTTCAGTACGACTGAGAGAAAATAATAACAACACATCCAAGGACAGCAACACGAACCTCAAACAGAGGAGGTTGATTTAAATCAGACATATTCCCAGCCCCATCATTTGTTCAGATATATAAGTTACGCATTAGAATATCAAAGTCTCCTTTCATTTCAGTTCCAACAAAGAGCAAAACGAGGCTTTCCAGGCAAGTAGCACAATTTTTCATACGCAAGAGAAATGATAGAGGGAATTCAAGTTGTCAAGAGAATTATTTATAGGGTTGGCTTGGTTGTCTAGTTCGAAGTAGTGAGAGTGCAGCCTCGAATTTGAGAATAGTCAATGAGCTACAAAATCATGAGATTTGTATAATCTCTACACTACGACGATGCCTAATGAGAAATAATTCAAGAAACTGGCGGCTGGATTCACAACTATTGCTTCAGTTGTTCTAGAATATCTAAATTGGTATCGAGATTGGAATTAAATCTTAGAAGATCATCTAAGCCAATGATGATCTCTTAGAGCCCAGGCTCCCTTCGTGACTTCCGAGGAAGAGCAATTGACAACAATAACCCACCAGGCAATGAGATACCACTGACAACTCCATATTGTAATTCGACTTGTAAATTTTCACGCTATTCTGAACCACCACAACTCATACTTATAAACAGGTACCATATTATATCGTGTAGTATATAATAGAAGCACTGTGTTAGACTTTGATAAGATCTAGACTACTTCTGCTTTTTTAATAAGGGCTACCTTATTTGGCATCTTCGGGCTTTTTGAGGCTCGGAGTGACGTACCAAGCCTTAGCTGATGGAGTTGAGAAATCATGGACTTGGTCCAGAAGCCCAAAAATAGAGTTACCTATCGATTCGATGGTATTCGGGGTACCAAACCACTCGTCTCTAGTCAGAGCGAACGGAATAAACGAATGACTCGGCAAGTCCGTCTAAGATGACTCAATGCTATACTCTTACTTTAGCTATGTAGATATGTACACAGAGCCTAGATGTTTATGTGTGCCATTGCAGATTAGCGTTGTGGAACCTTCGAAGAAACAGGTGTTGGGAATGGCATTACAAGTAACATCTCATAAGGGGAATAGCTTACCAACGACCGATAGTGCGCGCTAAATTGGGGATTTTTACGCTAATCAGGAAAGCTAAACTAAGTCTGGGGTTTTCATAACTCGTATCCCGATGGCGCAAAAGGCGAGACCAGAAATAAACCGGCTGTGGTGTTTCTGCCTATTTGTTCAAGTTCGTGCGAAAGAAAACTCAAAGAAAAGTCAATTCAAAACCTGATGACTCAAGCGAGCTAGTTTTTTGAATTTGCTCATTCAGAACTGAACACAGCGAATTAGCTTTAGACTAACTCCTAAATTAGCTTTTACAAAATTTTCCGCTTTTTGGTAAAATCATACGTCTTTAAGCTGATCAAGTTATATATTATTTCAATATCAATCTAGTACACACAAATCATTTAAACTTATTACATATATCTAACAACTGGATTTGTGGTTGGAAGATGAGTCATGTGATACGATCCAATTCCTGACTTAACCTTGTAGCCAAATAGGTTAAGTATCTAATATCAATAACTCGAGAGTGAAACCTCTCAAATCATTCACTTCACAATATTGTTAGACCGCTGTGTCCTTTTGCCTATGGCGTTGGTATCTATGTTTCTACTTCATAGATATCTATCTACCAGGATCACCATGTTTGATAGATCGAGAAGTAATGCTTTCTTCCAAGTAAATGTCCCAGTTAGCCTTTTTTGCGAAAGGGAAAATTAGGCACTGTTCTAGAAACAAAACCACATTCCTAAACCTTAGATCACCAGAACTATGACGAGCACAATAAAGACTGACCATGGGTATCGCCAAGATCCCATCGTTCCAGTCTTTCTAACCCAAGCCACGATATTGCACAATACGAAGAAGGAAAATTGTTGCGATGGCAGAATATTGGAAGAAGATAGATGCTCACAAATTCTCTAGTCAGCTTTTTCTTCTTGAATTTTCAGTTGTTTAATCAATCTCAGTTGTTTAACCTTTGTATCTCACTAACACTCGAGGAATTCGACGCACTAAAGCTTTAAGTAGGCTGCTTCAGTATAGTCCATAGTCTTAGTATTCATCCTTGTGCTAGCTCTACTCGCTTTTTTGTCTGGGAGATTATTGTGTTCCAGTTACGAGGAAGGTGATTTATTCATATTTTAAGTCATTTGCTGAGACCGAAGAAAATGTCACTGCTTTTCCGCACTGCCATAATAGAACCTTTTAATACCTACCCTTCCTCTGCAAGCACAGGACAGTGAAAATAATAATGTGTAGCATAGAAGAGACTGAGATTGTTGCGCTGTTACGCTGTTACGCTGTTACGCTGCATTCATGGCTCTCATATAGTTGCACATTCAACATAGTAACTCACACCAGTTGCGAATCGCAAGCAGCTTTAGGTGTCTCTGCCTCGGATTTCTTGCCGGGTCACTATGTTGAAGAGAAACTCAGGGAAAGTGAAAAAAACACTGAGGACGATAAAACCTACACCTTGAAAAGCACAACAATGCTTGGTAACTAGACAGGCTGTCAAAATGGAATTGGAGCATGTCAGCAGGAAGGCTGTGTGTGTGAGGCCGCAATTCCTCCAACAATCCAACAATTCCAAACAATTTTTTCAAACTTTCTAGAAAAGAAATCGCAGCATGTCTCAAATCCCAAAATAACTATATCGTTAATTCCCCTGCGGTGCTTTTTACAAATCCAAGGTCCTGCCAGTATGAATTCCTACTCATAACCAAGAATACCAGGGTATCCATATCCATCCTCCAAAACGCCCTTTAAAAATGCCCCCCCCCCCTTCCTATGCATCTATACAGTTCTCCCTATTTAACGCAACCAAAAATCAAAAATCAAAAATCCTTGAAATGATCATCCCACCTTTTCTGCAACTCATGTGTGTACGGATCTCTTCCCGCTTTCTCGTCAGGATAATCATCAAAACACTGGGCATCCGCCTTATGTCTCAGTGGTGGGATAATCGGACCCCGGTATTTGCGGTAGTAGACGTCGTCCCAGTTGACACCATTGAAGAATGGATGGGACTTGACACGCTCGGCGCGGCCGGCCATGTTTCCGAGACGGTGGGAGCGATCGACGGTGCAAAATTGGCGAATTATATCTTTAGCGTCGGCCGAGATTTCGGGCTCTTGGGGGAATTGAACGGGTTTGGAAACAATTCTATATGTGTTAGGATATATGATTAGGTGTTTTAAGGTCGAGACTTACTGTTTGTAGATCTCTATTGGATTCTGATTCCAGAACGGGGGGTAACCAGTCAAAAACTCGTATATCAAGATTCCAAGAGCCCACCAGTCGACTGCTGTTGTATGACCTTTCGATTGGATTACTTCGGGTGCTAAGTATTCTGGCGTGCCACAGAGCGTATATGTTTCCCCTTTTGCCATATCAGTAATTGGGGGTTTTTATAGCAATTTCCAGATCGGTTTCGTGCCAGTCTACAAGAGAACTTACTGTTCCCAAGACGCTTCGCAAATCCAAAGTCTACCAGCTTGATGTGTCCCTCAGCATCTAAAAGCAAGTTTTCCGGCTTTAAATCTCGGTATGCAACACCTTCATGCTCATGTAGAAACTCTAGTATGAGGACTATTTCTGCCGCGTAGAATCGAGCCGTGTTCTCATCGAATCGTTTCGCTTTCCTGAGGTACGAAAACACTTCACCTCCAGGGCAATAATCAAGCTGAGTCTCTAGTCAGCGCCGAAGCATATAAAAAGTCCCCATCTGGAAATCACCGAGACTTACTAGCATGTACAAAGAATCATGATCAGAAAAGGAGGTAATTAGTGTAGTAATAAATGGGTATCCCGCAACATCTGCAAGAACAGAACGTTCATGGTTGACATGATCGACCTGCTTGAGCTTGATAACTGTATGTTTGCGGTTAGCATCACATGTATTTGGCTTGTATACACTTCCGTCTGCTCACCATCTACCTTCCGCAGGACTTTCAGTGCAAATACTTTATCGCGATCCTCCTCTGCCGGAGTCTTGAGCTTTACAAGCCACACTCTAGCAAACGTTCCTAGAAGACCTCCAATCAGCATGTGGCCTTGCATGTCTCACTTCATCGCAGAAAGCTGCCCGGGAAGAGAGCAGACGCACCGGTTCCCAGCGTCTTGATCAGAATAAAATCATGGATACTCAAGCCCCTCGAGCTGCCTCCCAGTTGTTTGTTCTGCGGATCATTCTTGAATTCGTCTGCAGATAGATGAGCGTGCGGGCCGTCTGCGAATTGCGCTACAAAGTGTTTCTCCTGTTCGATGACCTCGGGAGGCATATCTTCTCTCGACGAATGATGGTGCAGGAGCGACGCGACCGTATGGCTTATACTAGACATGTTGATGGGCGGAATTGAAATTGTGAGTGGAGCTTTGGGGTGAGGGGAGGTTCCTGGCGATCAGATAGAAGTCATTGCTATGGTGCGACAGCTTAAGTGTGCGGTGGCCCGGCAGAGCGGGGTGGTGGTGGACGATGGATTGAATTGAGAGCCGGGTAACTGTCCCAATTGATGAGATGTTTGATAGTAGTGGTGATCAGATGAAAGGCGACCGACCGGGATTGGGATGGGGGATATGAATATAGATTTGGTGGCTATGGTGATCGGTGATGGAGTAAGTCAGTACCGAGAGTACCTATGTATGATACGGTAAGTTATGCAATGCAATTCAATTCAATTCCCAGTAGTGTAGTAGTGTAGAGAATGAGGTCAGTGGAGGGGAGCCCAATTGATTGACTGCTTGGTTTGACTGACTGATGATGTTCCCTGTCAGCCAGCTGTTGCTTGGTGGAGGAAGGAGGGGCATCTCGGGTCTGAGATGCAAGTCTCCATCCAAGTCTCTTAGTACAAAAGGGTTCTCGGTAAGGTTACGGATACTCCGTAGGCTTGTCATCAGGTTACAACGTCCTCCAGAGATTACTGCTGATACTCGGTGTTCCATGACGTATACAAACATCAATCCCACGTGGGGAAGCATTCACAGCTGGATAGCAGGGGGGAGGTAATACTGTAGATATCAGGCGATATATGCTGTAGAACAGAAACTATAAATGGTAAACGGTAAACGGCAAAACATCATTGTATCCCTACCTAAATACTAGCAGAGAACAAATAAATAATAAAAAGAATTAACATGTTAGTTCTATATAGCCAAACGAACATAACGCGTTGTCGACTTCCACGTGAGCCAATAGCTAATAATACTCTGTTTGTATATCTGTAGCCTACAAGTATATGATCATAATCATCTTTCTGCTGATTGGCATGTGAGATGCATCGCCTACCTAGGTATATTACATACATACATCATCCCCCGCGCTTAAGCGAGCAGAAAAGGGGTTGGTGGTGATGGCTCACACTCCCACCTGCCAAAGTCAACTTTCTCTGTTCTTGAGCACTTGGCATGATACCATCCTTAAATTCCCTTTAGTTGCCAAATTGAGCTACTTGGATGCTCTTTCTTTCTCTTCATATATAACACACACGATAAGGGGACGTGTCAGTGCGGGTCCTTCTCCTTTCAATTATGGAAGTAATGCAGTATTTATTCAACTATAATCACCTGCTCTCTAAAAATCCCCACCAAGCTGTACATGTTAGGTAGCGCTGATGAGTTAAGTATTCATTAAGTACTGTTTGTTCAGTCAAATTTTTGGAAACTTTGTGAAAACCTGCTGTTTTAATTGTACTATATTTACTACAGGGCCACGACAAAGAATATATATCACTACTTATAGGCTAATGAGTAAGTGAAAGTCTTTAGATTAGCTTACTGGGCTTGTATTTTGTGCGTTTTGACTCTGCAAAATGAATTGTCACAAAGAGCTCAAAGGATTCCAGCATCTGTTTAGCGGTATATTATGACTTTCTAGCTGAATACTTCACATATATTTGTGTGGCTATTTGGATATCTAGTTGACCTTTATTTGAGTGTATTATTTTTGTTCTTCTATCCTAAGATATATCAAAGAGTGTCTGAAAATTCAGAGTTATTCTGAGGAGCCTTGTATCACTTTTGAGGCGAGATATAGTAAAGGCAACTTTTGGTTGTTCTCTGGTTCGGGTAGTTTGTAATTTTTATCTTCGGTCTATGAATCGCAATCTTTTTAATTATTATTAGTTCGTTAATTATTTTTGCGACTTATTAGTTTAAAAATTGATATTTATAGTCTTAATTAGTTTCACTGTGAATCTGAAATTGCAAACATATGCCACTCACATTTTAAAAATCCCAACCTTAGTCATCCCATGGGACTTGCTTTTGGAATGTTTGGGCCTAGAATTCTAAACGTTTCAATCATAATAATTCTATGACTGACACTGTGTCAGTGGGACTCAATCCTCCTGCTAAATTTAAGTACTTCAAAATTAGTTTGGTTTCTGTAGAAGACTCAACATCACTGAAAATGGTACGATTTCCTTAACAATACTTTACAGTTATAGCACCACTGTTCCAGAGTCTTCTTTATGGTGAAATTGTACTTGGCTTTGAGAAGTTAGCATACACCTTTACATCTGACAAATTCTCGCCTAAGGTTAGGGGAACCTCTTGCCTGAACATCACATCACAGTCACAACCACAGCCACAACCATTCAGATCAGAAACAACCTCCCGAATACAAAATAGAGACCTCTGTTGTAAGCAGCCGAATTGTATATTCATAACCCCGTGATTAAGTTCTTGGCACGAATTCTAGTTGCCTACCATGATGGTGGTCTGTACCTCTGCCCAAGAGGCTGCTCAGAATTTATCTTCAACCCATCATACCTCGTACATTTCCCAAATTTTCAGCACGCCCCGTACAAGATGTCAAACACCTCAATCCAAGTGGAAGATACCACCCTCCCATCAGCTAGTCTTGCTCCTGCTGTCGATATATCCGATATAACGCCAATTGATCCAAATACTGCTCCTCTTGCCGCGCCCCAAGACCCTGCCGTTCCAAAAACCAAAGAAAAGATTGACTACGATGCAATAGCCGAGCGCGTCACTACCGATCCCATAACGTTTTTCAGCAATATGCGCCAACCCGACTCTGTAGAGGTCTTCCTACAATGTAAAGAGTTTATTCACATCGCTACTGAGGAGACAGACGCACCCATCGATTCCAACAGAGTGAGAGCAGGAACTACAAGCTTCGCTACCTTCGTGCGACTTGGTGCCGCTCGTGAGGGAACCGATCATTTCATCGATGGGATAACTTTCCGCCAAGAACTCAGGAAGTGCATCTATGCAACTGCTGCTTGGGAAGCTGGATCCCCGGGAGCTAAGGTGGAGGACAAGCTTGCAGAGTACAAGATAAAGACGAAGAAGGAGGAAGAAGCGAAGCAAAAGAAGGCTGAAGCTGCTGCTAAGAGAAAGGAGAAAACGGCGCAGAGGAACGAGAGAAACTGGAAGAAGCAGAACAAGCCAGTTTTGTTGAAGGAGTGCGAGAAGCGCGACATTGCCACGAAAGGCTTAAAGGTTGATGAGCTAAGAAAGCTTCTATTCGCTGATGACCAGAGAATCGCGGATGAGATTGCTGCTAAGGAGAAGAAATATATTGAGCAAGAGGCTGCTTCGGAGGGATTGAACTCTAATATAGAGAGCAAGGATGATGATGCAATGGATGTAGTGGGAGTCACCAAAGAGAATGAAGTTAGTGAAGATGACGATGACGAAGATGATGATGAGTTTGACAAATATTTCTAAGTCCAGAAGTCTGAGGAGAATAGAGCAACGTCTGGCATCTGATACTTTGAGAAGACTCTGTTGTTTATAACTTTTGGCTGATCCAAAGTAAACTGTATGACCATTGATTGTATTGTAACATCTCAGTGTAACTAGCCTCGTATGTTTTATTCTGAACTATTATTATCCCAGAATTTCTGCCGTGACACATGAAAAGGCATTGGCTAGAAATGTAGCATACATGCAGAAGAACAAAAATCCCCTTGATATCTAACGCCAGTGCAAAAATTTGCCCCAACTCCAGTCCAACTCCAGCGCTGAGATCGATTAAGCATACCAGCCCTTGGCGTTTGAAGTGCGTATTGTTTCCGCTCTATGTTTTATCATTGGCTCGCTGATGTCAAACAGCTCAATAATCTCCTCCCATTGCTCCATATCCAGTGACATCACAGCTTGATGCTTCGCAGGCTCCCCAAGTTGCTCAGATTGTTCTTCCTGATCGGCTGTAGAAATTTAGCATAAATTCAAGTATTTGAAGGTAGACCAGATGATTAAAGAGCACATAAATATATTACTGACATAAAATCAAATAGGGCATTGCATCGTCGCCTTCACGGACCGCCATTTTCCCATCTCGGATCAAGAAACTAACATAAAACATGTTTTCGATCGTTTGGCCAAAAGACTGAGGATTTACAACAAAAGGGAAGTATGCAACCCCTCCATCGGGCGAAACATGATACCGAGTCATCAGATTTTGTATCTCATCATCCGTCATGTTCTCTTCGGCTTCTGCATCGACAGCTGCCTGTAAATCGCTCGAGACCTTTCGCAACCTCGCAAGAATTTGTGTGCATAGTGTAGTTAAATTTTCATTCTCGTCACGAGAGATGTCACCAGTCTTCAGAACTTCTGGTCTCGACTCTTGCGCATTCGGCTTTAGAGCTGCCTTTCTAACAACTACCTTACGCGCACGCTTTTCAACAGATAAGGGCCCTAGAAGAAACCCGGGTACCGAAGGTCTAGAGTTGAAGGGCAAGCATGCATGCCTTCCGAGATACTCCCAGTTGTACAGATCTCCGTCATCCTCAGCGTCTTCGTCAAGTTCGACGTCTGCTCTTCTTCCTCGTACCTGTGTGCTTGTTGGCATTTGCGAAGGCTGTATATTATCTGGTACTCCCCCACGTCGCATATAAGCCTTACACTTGCTGATAAACTCATCCACATCAACGCCTTGAGACGTATCTCCTGATATAAGGGCTAGCGTTCTTTTATAGGACAAGTCGGCGGTTGTGACAAGAAGTCGAGAATCGATAGTTGCGTCTGAAGTTTGTTTAACCTTGCGTGACAGAGTGTTCGTAGCCTGGAGAATATCACGTAGGCCGTTCGAATCGGCAGCTAGGTATTCTGCCCTATTTTCGTTCAAATTACGATTGAGCTCACGGTAATTATTGCGTACAGCCCTTCGCTCCTCAATATCTTGGTCGGGATCGTAGGCTTCGGCTTCAATATCATCAGCTACATCTCGATCCTCGTGAATCTCAGCAGTGCGACGTCTCTGTTGTCGATCGTGGTTGCGCTCAAGAGCATCATTTTCAGCAGCGCGTTTCCTCTTGGCCTGGCCAGCTGGAGTTGCCGTTCGGGAAGGTAATGACTCCATGGGTGTCCGTCCCTTTCCCTTATCCTGAGGCCTTATAGAGCGATTTTCTTTATCTGAGGAGGAAGGCGCAGGCGAAGGTGAAGTTCGTTGGTTGATAGTTTGTCGTTGTACAGGCTCAGGTGAGGCCTCGTAGAGATCATCCTCAAATGGAGGAGGCGAGGACGACATCTTATCTGACCGATCCATCGCGAAGGGAGCGCGACGCGATGACCCTCTCTAGTTCTCTTCGAAATGAACCGCAACTTTGAAGAAATGTTTAGGTAGTAGTGGGGCGTGTATGGAGCTTCTCTCTGGCAATAATCTACAATTTGCAAATCCGAGCACGGTTAGTGAAAGGTAGAGTTAATTTTTGGTGTAGAGCGAGGTGATCTTTTAGTCGTGAAAAGTAGAATTTGGAGTATTGAAGACGGAAGTGACAACGGCTCCACGGTAGACGCGCGACTTGAGCGCGGCATCACTCACAGAATCCAAAAATGGTGGGGACTGTGACCTGGAGCTTGGTATGTGGCTAGTGTGAGGCTCTGCGGTGGCTGGGGATCAGGCCGGCTGGCTTGGCGGACATCACAACGCCATCGATGCGAGGCTGACTTAGGAACTGGTTAACATTGAATTGCAAGGAGAAGATGGATCATGGAACCCTTTTCTTTTGCGAGTTCAGAGGCCCTCGATCTACCGGTGAGCATCAGGATGTCAGTTTTAGTGCTGTGGATATGTTGAAGAAGTGTCGCTAATGTCATTTCAGCGTCAGCCTTGAAGGTGAACAAGCTCCAATACCATTTTCTACCTTAATAAAGAGACCTGATCTGCGACATGTTGGCTCCAATCTAAGCAATTACTCGGATCTCTATGTTACTGTGCAACTTTGGGCTGATTCCAAACCCCTCACTGTGCCCGTTCAAACTGCCTATAAGCCCTTCAAAACAGAAAGGAAGTGGAATGAATGGCTTACATTGCCCATCAAGTACTCTACCCTACCATTAAGCTCACAGCTGGCTATTACAATATGGGATATCTCACCAACTGGTGGCGATGGAGCACATGGTCATGCCATACCCTTTGGAGGAACTACTATTCCACTCTTTGATAAGGAAAATCAACTCCAGAAAGGCCGTCAAAAATGCCACCTGCATCGTCACAGGGCCGCAGATGGTCTGGACACTTCCTCAACTCCATTCGCCATTAACTCCCAGCGGCGAGGACATCTTCCCAAGAAGATTGCCGACAAGGATGCTGAAGAAATGGATCGGCTGGAAAAGTTGTTCAAAAAGCATGAAATGGGGGAGATTCCGCGTATTGACTGGCTTGATCAACTAGTCTTTAGAGGTGTAGAGAAACGTGGTCACCAGACCACTGCTACATCCCTTCAAACATATCGTCGACAAAAGAAAGAAAGTGAGGCCCGTCTGGCCTTAGATGGAGAAGGAAAACAAATCGAAAGCGACAAAAAAGATGACTCGTTTGATGATGGAAGGTTTACATTGAATGTTGAACTACCACGATTCGATTTTCCTATTGTTTTCGCAGATCATGAATATCCACCACCGCCCATTTCCTCCCTACAGCATCTCTCTGCATCCCAGTCAAACATTATCCTCAAGCCCCCGCCGGAAGTTCAATATGGGCCAGGTATCAATGGCCCTACTGATCAGGATGACCATGGTTTTGGAGGTCGTTTGGTTCGAGTTTATGATCCAGAAGTTGGTGCAAGAGATAATCCTGCTGAGAGTAAACATCGTCGACTTGTACGAAGTCATCGAACGGGTGTTCTAGACAGGGACTTGAAGCCAAATGCCAAGATGCGGGACGAACTCAATGGCATCATGGCCTATTCTCCAACACATGTCCTGTCTCCGGAAGAGAAGGATCTTGTGTGGAAGTTCCGTCATCATCTCACAAGGGACAAACGAGCACTGACTAAATTTGTGAAATCCGTAAATTGGCATGATTCGAGTGAACCACGACAGGCGGTCCAGATTCTTGCAAAATGGACTGAAATTGATGTTGACGATGCCCTTGAGCTTCTTGGTCCAACATTTGATAATCCAGCAGTCAGGGCGTATGCTGTAGATCGGCTTCGAAAATCCGACGATGATGAGCTTTTACTCTATCTTTTACAGCTGGTCCAAGCACTGAAATTTGAGCATATATCATCTGATTCAGCCCCCGAGGGAACACAAGACTCATCGCTTGCGCGCTTCCTCATCTCTCGTGCGACTCGCAACTTTATGTTAGGGAACTATTTCCATTGGTATCTCATGGTCGAGTGCGATGATAGGAGCGAAGACCAAGGGCCAAATTATCGCAAATTATTTGCCAAGGTCGAGTATGACTTTATGACCGAACTTATGAAGCTCCCTGACGGGGCAGCAACCCGAAAAGTACTTCTTAGACAAGCCGAATTGATTGCAGTTTTGTCGAAAATTTCTGGAGATATCAAGTTATCGCGTGATGGCATTCCCAAGAAGGCAGAGAAGGTCAAGCAATTCCTTGCGGACATAAAGAACGAAATGGCCGTCATTGATCCTCCACTTCCACTTCCCTTGGATCCATCTGTGATGTTAACTGGGGTCGAGCCTGCAGAGACGACTGTTTTTAAATCGTCGCTCTTCCCAATCATGGTAACATTCAAGACGACTACAAAGCACAAGTATCAGATTATATTTAAGACTGGTGATGATTTGCGGCAGGATCAGCTCGTTATTCAGATCATCACCCTCATGGACCAATTGCTCCAAAAGGAAAATTTGGACTTGAAGTTGTCGCCTTATAAGATTCTAGCAACAAGTGCAAGCGCTGGAGCTGCTCAGTTCGTGCCATCAATGAGTTTGCAAAGCATTGTGAACAAGTACAAGGGTAACTCTGTCCTGGCATACCTCAAGTACAACAATCCAGATGACAAGGCACCTCTTGGTGTTCGTAAAGAGGCAATTGATGTTTACATCAAATCATGTGCCGGGTATTGTGTGATTACATACCTGCTTGGAGTTGGAGATCGCCATCTAGATAACCTTCTCCTCTCCCCAGATGGACATTTTTTTCATGCTGATTTTGGTTTCATTCTCGGGAGAGATCCCAAACCTTTCGCACCTGCAATGAAACTCTGTACAGAAATGGTCGACGGCATGGGTGGCTCAATGTCCGAAGAGTATCGCCAATTCAAGCAGTATTGTTTCACAACCTACACCACGCTACGCAAATCCTCGAATTTGATTCTCAATTTATTTAGTTTGATGGTTGATGCAAATATTCCAGATATCAAACTGGAGCCAGACAAGGTGGTACTGAAGGTCAAAGAGAGGTTCCATTTAGAAATGAGTGAGGAAGACGCGATTAGACACTTTGAGAGGCTTATTGAGGATAGCTCTAATGCTATATTCCCCGTTGTTATTGATCGCTTACATGGATTTGTGCAACATTTTAGAGCTTAGGCGGCACATGAAAAGGAGTTGAGGATATGTGGTCTCACACGAGCTAGGATTGGCGTTTAGGCAAATATTGGCGAGCAATGGATTTTATGAACTCTGTTTGTCTTTAGAATTATGGCTTGATATTTCGTTCCACGAGGTCTTAAGCAATGATGTTTTGTTGTATTTGGGGGACGTAGGTCCATTTTGGTTACCCTATATATGCATGACTCCTTCCATTACCAGAGTATATCTGAGGCTAAATCACCACAATATTAAACCACTAAACTGGTTACAAAAGTATAGGAAGTGGGTAAATGTAATCTCTGGAGAGAGCGCTTCTGGTGCCCCTAATTTTTCAATGGTATTCAATTCGAGGTCATATAGATATGCAACAAAATTTCTGTTTTCACAATACACTCATTAGAATTTCCTATCAAAACCATCCCAACAAGGTGAACGATTACACTGACAAAGGGCTGATGTGACCCCCTATCCGGTGATGTTTTCGCAACTGTGGAAGGTTGTGATTTTGGGGACGGAGAAAAGAACAATTTTTGCGCTACAAAATGGTAGTGAGGGTATTCCCATCTAGGAGGATGGATGGCAATGTTCTGGAAAGACATTACAGAAATGTTCTAGAAAGGGACCAACTACAAGAAAACCTTACTTTCTACAAAAATTATAAAATTAGGATCACTCGCTCAAAATAATTGCGCTCCGAACGGAGATCTTCCTCTTCTACTTGCGAGAAGTACCATAAAATAGGTATCGCGAGCTTCATATGGTAAGCAATGATCCTACACGAAGCTTCGCAGCTAAATAATGTAAACGTATTTCTGCTCAAAGATGGGTTCCCATGTGCTTAAGGTTAGGGTTCTAAATATTGTGACATCGATGCGAAACATTATGGATACGAAAGCTGCAACATGCTCGTTCCATATACATGGGACTAATTCATGTCAAGAGATGTAAGAGGTTCATAATTTAGAGACTCAAGAAACATTGGGATGGAAGGATATCATTTACCAATGAATAACGGGTATATCTGCATACGCCCTAACGCCAGTTGATTCCCATATTCCTTTCCGTAACCCCAGCCTGATATTCACAAAGTCTCGTCATCCACTTACATAGGCTCCAACGTATCACCCTCACTTGAAACTCTATCTCTATTTCCGATCCCATTCCCATTGTCATGCTCATCTCCCGGGACTTCCTCTGCGTCGCTTTCCAATAAAGCCTCAATATCCCCCAACGCACTTACCCTCGGATCCAGCTCATCCAGGTCTTCCAGCGTTATTCTGGGAGGCATTTTCCAAAACGTAGTAGAACACAATCGATCCTTAGTCAAAAGCCCGTCCACAAACTCATCCACATACGTAAGAGCCGTACCACCTTCTCTCGTCTTCCTCCTCAATTTCCTATGATCTGCCAAATAAGGCTCAAGCATCTCATACACATCCTTTGCTTTATACGTCAATCGCACATAGAATGCAGCCAACGCCCTCAAATATTTAAACTTCTCACCGCCATATCCCAAATACAACCGTATAATTTCGTCGCTCGGCGCAAGTTGTAAAAGCTTGAAAGCCAAACATATAAATTCAGAAGGTGTTTGCGCATCTCCAAACGTCCCCCCCACAAATTTGACATCTTCTACGACGCGATTTATGATGTCGGTTTCATTGACTCCGAAACAGTAGGCTTTCCAGTAATAACAGTCGATTATGCGCTCGCGGACGGGCTTCTCCATGATTGTAGCGGGGTTGAGGCCATTCCGAGTCGTAACTCCAGCGGAGCCACGCTCATCAAGAAATCTTTTTTCATCTGCCCGATGGTTTGCCATTTTGCTGGAGTGAAGAGTGGTGTAGAGGAGTAGGAAATCAGAATTAAGTGGTTTTGAAATGTCTTGCGCTACCAAGGTCAAGCACAAACAAGCAAACCACTATAGATCGTCTAGAACTTTCGCGATAGTTTTACCAACTCTGGATCTTGATCTGCAACGAAGTAGTGAGATATTGTTACTCTTAAGGTAATGAACTATTTGCGTGTGGTTGACACATTTTTGACAAGGCTGGCCATGCGAGGCTATCACCGTTGCCCAGAGAACCTACCATTGTTGATTTCCCTCCACCAAAGCCCTCACAGCCTTGCCCCCAATCTCCAAAGTTCAACATCTTGACAAAGGCATTTACAAAACAGCACATAAATATGGTTTTATTGACATCTGGACAAGTCTCCGTGGCTATAACGTCGGTTGTTGGTTGGTTTACCTTGCTATCTATAATTGAAACATTGCTAAAAAGATAAACAGTGTTCCTCTTCACCTCAGCTCTTTTCCTTAGTGGCTATGTTATACAGCAACAGACTGTTCGTGACTTACGGGCAGCGATAAAACCACACGAGCAACCGCCACAAGTTAAAATTTATTTACCGGCAAAATTCGCAAAGCCAAGTCCGAAGGAGCATGGTGTCCAAGTCCAAGTTACAAAAAGCACAGAGGATTCGCAGGCTGAAACTGTGAATACAGATGAATCAACCCCCGACGGAATGGGAATGCGCCAAAAGCCCATGCAATTGGCTGATCAGCGGGCTTTTGATCTAATTCCTGAGGAGGGGTTTACAGGTATCAAGCCCGTATCTGACAAAAGCGAGAAAATAGAAAAGCCAATGAGCAGAGCAGAGAGGAGGAGGAAGCTTAAAGAGGAGCTTACAGCTGGAAGCGAAGAAGAAGGATTCAGAGGATATAGAAGAAGGATGTGGTGAATCGGGCCTGCTCTATTGAGTCTGATTGAAGGAGTTTTGGTTATGTTGAATTTAAATATTGGCACACGATGGGAAATTTGTCTAAAAACTGCGACTGGAATTGCATATGAATAACGAGGAAACGACTGTATAAGATGACTTGTTTTGATATAGCTAACTGTATGAAATTAAATTATTTTGAAGCTGGAACTAGCTACTTGAAGTGACACTTAATCGTTGATGTTCTTTATACGATCAAAATGAGCAGAAATGTGAACGGCACGGTAAACAAATGAAGAGAATACACTTCTAGTTCTGTGCTTGAAGATCTGTATTCGATGGATTTGAGAACGGGGATACCTATTTTAGTTCTGGGATATTCTTGTACGCCCCATTTAATTAGGTGAATGCTAATGTAGAATTGTCCCTCTTCATGGAACAACCCCTAACATTATATCTCTACCTTCATCACAACTTGTTAAAGGTGAATAAAATAGTTTTTATAGACTTCTAAATATTGACTGCGTGGAAAAGATATTGCTTGGTTCTTGACAACATATTTGTGTTTCGACTTGTCTACAAGATCTCAACCAAGCAACTAAGCTCGGTCAAATAATTGAAGTTCGGACTTCGCTTAGTTCAAAGCCCCACATGCAGACTTTGCATCCTACCATCCAAAAACAAAAGGGAAAAAGCAAGCAATGATGCCACAGTGAGATTACAGATCTTAGTTATTGAGTTGAGTTAGTGAACATACAAAAACTAGATTAAATCGCCAAAATATGAAGAATTGCGTTCGCCGGGAATCGAACCCGGGGCCAATCCAAGTTGTTCGTGGGTATTCACTAATGGCAAGGATCGATTTTACCACTAAACCACAAACGCTGATATTGTTGATGTTTTGTTGAACCCTTTTTTGATTTACCATTATATACTACTAAAGTAGATGCCGATTTGGATCCATAAATGAAGCGACTGCTAATTAATCATAGAGAGCACTTTTATAGAGGGGTTATGTTCAGTGGTATAATGTTCCCCCTTATCAGGAGAGTATCGTAAGTCTAATGTTCTTACTGAATTTAACCTTTCGCTTTTAGTAGAAAAAAAAGATAACTCTTTCATAAACCTATCACTTATTCAAAGATAGCCTTCTTGTAGTATGAGCCAGCGGCAATCCATGTCGGTCTTGTCCTCAGCTTATAACTCTCGTCGTTGTCGTGGCTAGCCCACGCAGTTCTTGGATCCTCACTCGTCTTACTACAACCCTTGCACCTCAATAGGCGTCCATTCCAAGCTTTTGAATCATCTTACAATCCAAATTTAACGTCCCGAACTCTTTAACACTAGCGCACCACCACCACCATCAACAATCAACCAAATACCTGACCGAGGATAATTCATCTGTCTGATATATTCAATTTGGATATCCTCAAATATGTTTTGATTACGAAAACACATAAAGAACTTTTCTGCTGTTAGAAATATCTTACTCAAGTACCAATCACGCTAACATATAGATAAACTGTAAGCATCTCAAGCACACCTTGTTGGCCCACGGAACCTCAGCTGTAGAAACAGATCTGTAAGCAACAGTTAGAATCTGTGCACAGTCTCACTAACAAGCAGAACTTAATATTGCCATGCATGCGCACCCTCCATAAGTGGTTAAATATAATTAAGGTGTAGTGAAGAGGCTAGACTCCCACAAAAGAGCTACAGCTATGTGAGAATACGTCAGTCAGCTTCTAGTCAATCATTCACCTAAAGCCTCTAGTCAGTATTTGCCACTTGGTTTGGGTGATTGGTGGACGGATAATGGTCTTTACGAAGACTGCTGCAGATATTTGACTTTTTGGTAAATGGAGGCGACCAATGACTTGCCAATCACAAACACGGTTTTGCTACAAATTGTGTTACTTCGGTTAGATTTTTGGGCGTTGAGATTAGTAGTTGAGTGGCTCCCATAAGCTTAAGCGAGACTAAAAGGGGTTGGACCAATTTGTTTGGCGACTCAGGGCGACTCAGGGTCCGAACCTTGAATTCCAAGCTAGAGTAATTAGCTACGTGATCATCACGTCGACACACTCTTGAAAACTGCAAGTGGACTAGAATCGAACTCTTCTCAACAAAGATCTATTCTTGCTCATCAAGCTACGTAACCAATTTACTGACACAACGCACCCTATGGCGTAGCACACGGATTCTTCAGCTAGTCGGAATGCCTTGTTTAGTGTACTCGGATTGGCCTCTTCTAATGCAATGGCGCCTGGACTTAAGACCAGTTATAAATAGCTAACAAACTCAAGCCTTTAGTGTCAACCAATATCCAGTTTGGAGTCGATTGGTTTCACTGCGTTTCTCAAGAATAATTTTCAAAACAAAACGAAGATGACTCATCTGCGAGATACGTACAGAGTTTAAGATGTTACATCAAGAATACTAGCACAATATCATCAAAGCTGCTATTTTTGCTTTGTGTCTTTGAAAGTTATGATACATTTCCTTATTTATTCCAACATCCTTAACATCTCCAACTCTGGGGGTAATATGTGAAGGTAATAATTATCTCAAACCATTGATAGTCTTAACAGTCCATATCGCGTATCGTTGCTGATTTTCCATAACACTCATCCGCTTGAATAGTCTCTCTTAAGAATCAAGAAGAGTAAAGACACTTCTGTTTCTCTTTAATAACTCACTTCCTATGGGATGCCAGACATGCCCTTGGTATAGTGAGTGTCCTATATGGCTTTGGCGAATGTTATATTGTTCATTTATAGTTATTTAAAACCTGTAAACCGTTTTGGAAGGAATGACTTCAACTTCCTTCCTTGTGGACAATATTTTTGCGGTGTTTTCGGCTAATAATCCGCTTCACTTCACAACTGCAACCTTATCAAGAACAAGTCGAAGAGGTGGATAAGTCCTTGAAGACCTAATAAGAGTTTATTCAACAAGAGTAGCCAATCTTGGGGGACAGTTAGTACTGGGTATTGTACGTCCTGATTGATTCCCAGTGACAGAGCCAATTGATGTGGCTGTTAGTACTATTCGGCATAGTTAGATGCCTATAACATTTTTCAAAAGTAACGGAAAAAATCATCACAATTAAGAAGTGTTCA
>Ga0247734_1000527_pt1 | contig 33072 bp, 20 predicted proteins | sample UWRJL103311B2_FD_180933 | JGI IMG/M metagenome (GOLD analysis project Ga0247734, IMG submission 180933) | Plant litter microbial communities from Arlington Agricultural Research Station in Wisconsin, United States - UWRJ-L103-311B-2 | ecosystem: Environmental > Terrestrial > Plant litter >...
CATTGGCCATAACTCCGTTTTGGGATTTCTCGACTGCCTCAGTGGCTTGTTCATCATCTAACCGCTGTAAAGCAGCAGTCCAAATATGACCCAATTCAGAGAGCAGACACTGCTTCAGGACCGATACAGCTGCTGGGCTCCATAAATCACTTCCTACATCAACCATAGCCATAGTCAGGTTATGCAGAAATCTGAAGATCCTAGGTGACGGTTGAATAGGGAGTTCGGGGTTACCTTCCCATAACGCTCTACCGACAACCCTTGTGGGAAATGGTTTACCTAACCTCCTAATGGGCTTGCCAAAGGCAGTAGCAGCTAAGGATTGATGAAGGGAAGGCACAAGCGAGAGCCCAAACGCCTGTATCGATGCATTGGCGGGCAACTCAGAACGTAGATCTCTGAGTATTCGAATGATATAGATAGATATTAGCCCAAAATGGTCACTTCCGCGGTGGGTTTCTAAAAGCGTCGTTATCCTTTGCCCCAGCTCTGAATATGCCCTTTCTAGACTAGTATCCAAATGCTGTTGAAGGATCCGGGGGTCTTCGGTACTAAGAAGCGCACTTCTTGACTCAATGCTGAGATCGTCCTCTATATCTTCTAGATCGTCATCCCATCGCTGGTTGTTTAGTAAAGCAATGGTGTTGGACACCTCACCGATAAGATGATGCCATGTTTGGTAACCATTGACTGTTTTTGAAACAGCCTCATTTCTTCCGTGCATACGAGCAAGAACACCCTTCTTGAACTGATGTGCGCCGTTATTGATTTCCATTTCGAGCATTTCAGAATCCCATAATATTCCATGGCGATCCGTAGCCCCCTCCTTCCAAGTTTGTAAAGTTGCTTCAATCTCAGTTCCCACAAGGTGCAGCTTACTCACTCTTGACTCCAAGAGCTGCAACATTCGATCGTTTATAATTTTCCGGAGGCCGTTCAGCATCACGGAGGGATCGAAGCCTTTTGCTTTTCCCCCCTCCTTTATCCAAAGTTCGAGAATCTTCGTTCGCAATTCTACCACCAATTTGAACTCTGAGATCTGTTGTAAAGCTCTCTCGAACCCTTGCAATAATACGCTTGATGCCTTCTTTGCCCACCCCAGCAATGTTTCCACAGCCAGAGGTCCATCTAGGTCGTCATGCCTATTGTAGGGCGTAAAATATAGTATTTGATCCCCAAACCACTTCTCACTCACATCCAATCGCAGCCCCTCAAGCTCTCTAATCGCTTCATCTTTGAGAAGGTGCCTTCTTTTTAGACTTTCTAACGCCTCTCGCAGACGACGTGGTACTATAGCCTGTACATCCAATAAAGTGCGCGTGTACAGCTGCAAAGCCTTCACAACACCAGGAGCTTCGCGTCGTGAGTTGCCTACATTGTCAAAAGCTAATACCATAGCCTCACCTCTTACGTGCAAAAAATGTCTTAATACGTCTTTTGCACCAGAGCTAGTTGCCAGACTATATGCGCACATAGCCTGTATCAAGTCTTCTCTGTTCTCATTCCCACCAGACTTCTCTAGAGTCCTTTCTATGGCCCTTACAAGCTTCCGCCTTAGGCCTCCGAGCTTCTTTCTTGCTTCTTCCACGATGTCGACTTCCTGCTTACTGTGCCCAGTTGTAGAATCACTCAAGCTTTTAGCCAATAGTCTGCTCAAAACCAAGACTTTAGCTGCCATAACCAGACTTTTTCCTTTGCCATCCTTTCCATCCTTTCCATCCGTTATGCTCGCTCCCTTCCTTAATAATCTCCCAACAACCACTGCGCACATTTCCAATACCTTGGTCTTTGCAAGCCAGCTCAACTGATCCGCGTTGCTCCCCTCTCTCAAAGTCAACTGCAGTTTTCCGAGACCGGTAGCCTTTCCACTGATAACTGACCTTCCACATCCCTTCCCAACCTTCCCTAAGGTTTCTTCCACAATTCCAATGTCTTCTTTCATTTGCAAGATCGTCTCTGCTGTTCCAAGCAACTGGCGGTAGCTTCCCCCGACCAGGGTTCGGAGTCGGGCATTCTTTTCATCTAGGCTGAGAGTGAGGGTACGGTGAAATTGGCGTACTTGGGGGAGAGGGTGGTGGAACGCTTCTGCAGCTGTCGTGCAGGTGGCAGGATCGAGAATCTTATTTGCTGCCATGGTTCCGGTTGGGACTAGGGCAACCTGAGTAGATACAAGAGTTGGAGAAATGCTACTCTGAGCATAATCTATAGATCGATCGCACGTAGTTAGAAAGAATTCCGCATATTAAGCAACTCTTGAGTCAAAAGCACACTGGCAGCACGAGGCTACGTAGTTACACGTTTGTGGTGAAGTCAGCAGTCAGCAGTAAAATAAAGGGTGTCTCTAGCGTCATTTTGGCCTTAGCACCCACGAGAAACTATGAGACTACCGAGACTACCAAGTCTCAATGCCCTATCCTTTCTTTTTAGCCGAGCCTCGCTCCCGACTCCCTTTTCTATAATTTAGGTTAGGTCGACCCGATTCCAGAATACATCATGTCAAGTCGTCTTAACGATTCAATGACCATACTTTCAAACCCCCCTGTACACTGTGTAAATTTTAGTCACATGTAAAGCAGCCTAGAGAATGCAGTACAACCATATTAAACTCGTCACATTCTTGTAATACTAGAATGAAATCAGCGCCATATGCAACACTCCTAGTATATTACTATCTAATACAGTAGAGCACTATTCCGTTTGTAGAACATAAGTTACCCTGGAATCATGAAATTAGTTTCAGTCAGCTATTGTCTTGAAAGAGATCCTTATATAAGCTTTTCAGGTTCATCCCATGAGCTTGCCAATGGTTTTCGGGTCCTTATATTTAAGTCAGTATCTCACATGTACGTTTATCATTGAGCTTACCCGGTCCATGGTTCTTCAGCATGTTGAACTGCGTGATTCTAAAAACATTAGTGTCCCAAATGGAGAATAAAGGTTGGGCGCACTAACATCCAAAAAGAGAACATCACCCTTTCTCCAAATCACAAGACTTCTTGTCTGTCTGCACCAAGTCAGCTACCTACCCTTGAGTAGTAACAGTTAAAAGTACGTACTCGATATTCTCCACCGCACTTTCAAAGTAAACATTGGGGACTGAAGTTTCGTCCGCCTACTGTCTCACCAATTAGTCCTTTCATTCCCTTCAGGCACACAGCTCCTCTAGTCTTACAAAAGCCAGTAGCTGCAAGCCTCCTTTCTGATTTAAATACAGTAGTTCAAAACTCCCCGCAGCTTTCGTATTCAAGTATCGGGAAATGAAGTTGTTGAAAAATACAACTTGGCCCGTTTGTTCGTGCTCTCTCGTTGCTATCTTTTTTGTCAATGCGGCCATTTCTTGAAGCAGGAGGTACCTGCCTGGCAATATCTAGCATACCCTCAAATCTCCTAGTGGATTCTCCTCGTACTGGTTTTCCCACTGCCACTATGCAGTTGGAAGACGACGGATTTCCTGTTCAGTCTTCTTACGTGCTTCTTCAACAGTGGCGCTAGGTAGAATGCCTTTCCCATAGGATTGAAGAGCTGAAGTACCCGCTGATTCTGTGGATTCCCGATGCTTTTTTGGGAGAAGAGCTGATATTGGACTCCCTTTCACGTCAGCAATTTTTCTCGCCACAATATATGTAATGAGATCACTACCTTTTTTCGATTTCCTTGAGGAATTCTGGGTATCTCACTTTCAATGCATGGTACAAAGTAATAGAATTGCTGATAGGCGTCTCTCTCCCTTCAGCGATGTTGGTTTTCATCTACCACGACGGCTCATCCACGGAGATGCGCACCACTTTCTGGCTCGGACATACAGCAGAAAAACATATAAGCGGGATAGTGCGGACTTAAACTAAATTCAATATGAGGATAAACAGACTGGGTATTCGGGCCGTCATTTGCTGTCGGCACATTATACGCATAAACCGTTCTGCGGACCGTATTTCCAATATCTTCATAGGCAGTCCATCCAAAGGGTGAGGTCAACTGAGAGAATTCTTGGGGTGTCTTGATGTTCATATCCTGAAAGTATATTGGTCCATGTTGAGTAAGCACATCACGAACTATACTATCTGGCGAGGTTGCTTTGACTGCAGCCGTCATTTCAGAAATTGATCAGTTGAGCTTCCCAGAACTAAGTGCCAGTGGGAAGGTTGTGGTCAGAGGGAAATGGGTTTCGCTGAACGTCAACGGCACGTCTTGGGCTGGGGAGAAGTGATCTCTAGTTTGAGTTTGAAAAGGCTGTGGCTCTAGCCTCGCCATTTTCCAATTAGATATACTTTGAAAGCACTTAAAGGTGATAGATATTGTCTTGGTTTTGGGAAAGCAGTCAGTCTGATAGGAGATGGGAGGCTGCACCACAAAATGAAGCTGGCATGCCTACTACATATCTGTGTATTTGTTGTTTCTATAACTGCTAGGATTGACGAGCATAAGTATATATATTATCCCACTTGCTTGAAATTGCGTGTTTATCTGGTCAAACTACTTGTTTTCCCATTTTCCGCCGTCGAGTTCCGCTCCTCCTGCCAAGAGCGGGAGGATGTCGTGATGAAAAACTATAAGCACGCCTTCATTCCCGCAGTTCCTCCTGCAAAATACTAGCTGGTTTTTCCAACCTTTCCCGGCGAAGAAGTAACAATTCACCGAGTAGGTTAGTCAGGCAGTTAGCGTCTTATCCCACTTTACCTACCTGGCCTCGCTGGCCTAGATACTTCACGGCACTATAATAATTCTCTGTTCGCTCCATCTATATCTACGCCAGTGCCTGGGCATGTCCCGAAGACGCCATTGTTGACCCAATAACGGCATGCCATGACTTGGGAAAATTTCAGACCCCGGTCTCAATGTCGGATTTTATTCTTTTTCCAATTTAGATCATTTGTATAAGACCATCCCCTGTCCCTTCCGTTTGGTACGATGGTCTATAATCTATAATCTATATATCTTAAATTGGGGTTGGTTGTATTATCGTCGCACTTTCTTTTGCAGCTGCAGCCATGGCCGAAATTGATCACAGCCCCAAGGCAGTACTTGATACTGCCAATGAAGAGTCTCATGGTGATACTCAGTATCAAAAACCAGTCTCGAAATTCACCAGGGTATATAGGAGCCCCCTCTTTAACGTCATTATCGTCGGCCTGATATCCTTTACACAACCGGGAATCTGGAATGCGTTGAACAGTCAGTTATTGCTTCCTCTGGACGACTTTTTAAATACAAGTATAAATACTTACATTCTTTAGACACTGGGGCAGGCGGCCAACAAGAACCATATTTAGTCAATGCTGCCAACGCACTGACTTTTGGGTACGCTCTATTCTCGTTAGCAAAGCTCGGAGCTAACTTCAATTAGTTTGATGGTCTTTGGCTGCCCTATTTTCAGTGTACTAGCCAACAAGTTTGGTGTGAAGAAAATCCTAATGCTTGGGACCTTGGGTTATGCACCCTACTCAGCATCTCTATACGTTAACAACCGCTATGGAGTCGAGTGGTTTGTCATTTTTGGAGGCGTGACTTGTGGAATTGCAGCTTCGGCTCTTTGGGCTTCCGAGGGAGCTATTGCGCTTGGATATCCAGACATCAAAGACAGAGGAAAGTTCAGTAAGTGACTGTCCCTGCAAAAGGGGTATAGTTGCAAATACTTATATTACATAGCTGGAATATGGCTCGGACTACGCGAACTTGGGCAACTTCTTGGATCTTCTATTCAATTAAGCCTCAATGTCCACAAGAACAAACGTGGAAAGGTTGGCTACTCGACATACATAACTTTGATTGCAATTCAATGCCTTGGACTACCATTAGCATTCTTGATCTCACCGCCAGAGAAAGTGATCCGAAAAGACGGTACTAATCTTGAAGATCCCACAAAGCACAAAGTTGTCCTCAAGGAGTTTCGAAAGCTCTTCAAGCTCTTACGCACTAAGAGAGTTTTTCTACTTATCCCAATCTTGGTCGGTTTCAACTGGAACAACACTTACCAATCCATCTACCTCACAAAGTACTTTTCGGTCCGGTCTCGAACTCTAGGTGCATTGACAAGCGGAATTGCAGCCACTTGTGCTAATATTTTCTGGGGCTGGTTTCTGGATCTAAAGTGCTTTAGTCGACCTGTTGTTGCCAGAATCGCCTGGTTCTCTTTCGTCATAATCATGTTATCGCTCTTCAGCTGGCAAGTCGCAAACGAGCGTCTCTATTCGACGACTGTTCCCAAGATCACAATCGACTGGGAGAGCGAGAATTTCGGTCGCGCTTTTGCAGTGAACGTTCTTTTTCGCTTCATGAATGAAAGTCATTATATGTTCGTGTATTGGATAATTGGCACATTCAATAACGATCTTGAGACCCTCACACTCACTGTTGGAATTGTACGTTCGTTTGAGTCTGCTGGATCAGCTTTATCTTTTGGACTAGGTGCCGCGAAAGCGCTCACGCCGATGACAAATCTCATTGTGGCATTTGTTATGTTTGTTATTTGCATCCCCACGACGAGCTTGGTGGTTTTTGAGGTACCGGAACATCCACTTGCGAAGGGGGATACTCTGGAGAGTAATGTCGATGCAGCAAAAGCTGATTCACGTTCCAGTGACGAGGGAGTCTCTGTTAAGAATATTCAAGCTGGTAATCCGAAAGAATTGTAAAACGCATGTTTAGTAGGGCAGCATAGTACATGAGGTTTGCAATATACATAATGACTCAAAAAATTGTCTCATTCTATGTGAGATTTCGTATTGCTGTGATTTTTGAAGAAACTAGGGTTTCTCGAGAGTGGCACTCGATGAATTTAGGAACTCCGAGAATATAACCTCAGCAGCGTAGAATAAGGCACCATAGTGTTGTGATTTGGGGCGCAGCACTTGTTTTGTTAAATTAGGTGCAGCGAAGAAGCCACGAACCGCCAAAATAGACACCGGAGAACATACAGTATGTTTATGGATTACGATGACCATATATACCTACCTACAATTATCTACATCGGATCCACTTCTTTCTACGCGAACCTCCCCCCTTTCCTTCTTCCAACGCCCAAAAAGGAAAAAGGAGGCAGGCGGTAGGGCCACTCTCTCATCACCATCAACAACAAAAATAAAATAAAAAAACGTACAAATTAGCAAAAGAGTTCGACCTCGATGCTTGCCGGCGAGTAAGCATTGTCGGGGTTGGTCTAATCTCTACTTTGATATCCCAGCAGCTCTGGGCTCGACTTTTATTATACCAGTTTGAGTTGATCTGGCCAGAACTTTCTAGTGATGATTTCGCAAGGTTCACTGAACTGCTGGTGCTAAGCATAGTCGGATGTTCTCAATAACCTTCCTGTTTGATGACCCAGGGCAAATCTCTGGGGGTGGTATCCAAATCAGGTGTTTGACCCAATTTGTGATCTCTGGTTTCAAATTGTGATCTTTAAGGCACCGTGTGTGGGTCCATGGAGACTGAGGTTATTCCGGGCTCTTGGCAGGCGTCGTCCAAACGGTAATGGCGGTATAAAATAAGCGTAGGCACACGTGGACGAGTTGGAATTAATAGCGGCTATAACCGTTCCCGGCCATTGGATGAGACTCTAAATCATTATCATCTTGCAGAGAACTCATAGTCATGATTATCTCACCTTGAAGTTCTGAGTGTGATAGTCTCCTTCTTTCGCAACAAGCTGCGGAGGAGCATATTGTAGAATCATAATATAGGCTGTGCCTAAATTCTATCAATTATCTTCTACCGTATATATACAGTAACCTTTATAAAAAGTTTGCAGCTTATTTCATGATCAACTATCAAATGCAACGATAAGCAAGGTTACTCAAGTTGGTAATTTTAGCTTCATCCTGAGTCCGGCAGGGATATTGTGATTGTTGTGGTCAAATATCTCAACATGATATTGCTATGGATCTACAATCGGTTGCAAAGCGTACGTTGGTTACATCAAATTTTCCTCAAGGACAATGCGATTTGCAGATAAAACATATCACAGCAGACCACGTGTACAGTTATAAGCTACTTTGATTTAATTAGATTGGAATGGGAGAATGAAATGAAGTCTATCTTATAGTTATCTCACTAATGCATGATTTAATCACAAAAACCCCCTCAAATAGCAAGATAGAATGGATTAGTTCTCGGGTCCAAGTCGTAAAATAAGAAGGGCATGCCTAGAGACAATCCTTTCTCATCAAATTTTCGCGCTCGAATATCTGCACTAATGGCATTCATCTCCGCATGAAAGTTTTCTGCCGCAGCTGCAATTTCGCTCTTCAGTTTCAGTAACAAGGCAGGATCCGAGTAGGCGAACGCGAGAGTAAGCTTCCTAGCTTCTAGACCTGGGTAATTGAATCTTGCAACGAGATCGATTTGACTCAACGCGTTTTCCACGGGTGGAAGAAAGGGGAGAATGTCCTTCACACCCTTCTCGGTAGGCAGAGGTGCATAAAGGGCAAATGGGTGGAAGGGTAAAGTGGCTAAGGCAGCGACTGAATTCCCAGTATTCAGGGCGTGATGGGCAACACCACATAGGAACGCGAAGTGCGTGAGGATCTCAACAAGGGCTTCTTTGCTAGGCGTAGAAGGAAAGTCGAATACTTTGGCCGCTCCGGTGGCTTCGGCGAACCAAGCAGTAACTTCGCTATCCTTTGTTACATCATCGGCGGTCGCATAATATGTGTCTATGAAGGTAGTGAAGAACGCCTGCTGAGAGTTACGAATCTTGCTGGCATCATCGTAGAATGGGAAGCTCTTGAATTGAGGTAACTTCGAAGATGGTTCTGGGCGTATTCCGCGGGAAGAAAAGTCCGTATCTAAATAATTGGACTGGTAATTGCCTCCTCCGTTGCGCCAGAATTCGGCAATAAACTGCGATGTTCCGGTACTGTTGATGAAGAATAGCTGATCTACCGCTGCCCCGGGTTTCATAAGGAGCTGTTCCCCGGATGGACGGACCGCGAAGGCTTGTACCATTACTATTTGAGTCAGTAATCACTACCTCTAGTTTAGAAAGTTTGTGCTCACGGTGAGTAAGAACTACTGCAATTGGGTGCTCATTACTCAAGGTACGTAGAGCAGCTTCTTGAACCAATTCAGCGACATTGTGAGACGAGATGAGGTGGTACCATTGAGAGAAAAAGAGATCGTTGACGTTAAAGGCTATCTTTGCTAGAAGCCAGTCGTTCACTTCATCTAATGGAGTATAAACAAGGTTACTTCCACTAAAGTTCGTGTGGTTAGTAATAGTCTGGCAAAGAAATGGAGGTTTTCCATCTCACACATGCCCAAATAGTAGTTTGCTGGCATTGAGGTGCTTTCTGGAATACTTACGTGTTTGTAGCAATAGCGAGAGGCAAGAAATCCTCAGTATCTGGATGGAGGAAGAAATAAGCGGTGCACGCGGCTCCAAACTTATCCGATTTTGAATACTTCACCTGGTAGCTATGGTCTACAATGAATAGACGCCCTGCTGACTGTAACGATTCAAGAGTTGTGCCGGCAAGTTTGGAAACTATCTGGTCGGCTACAGAAAAAGGAAGGGCGCTGGTGGCCCCGACACGCTTGAGTGGATAGGGGTTGAGGGAGAGCCTTTCCATAGAGAAGTACAAATCTTGAGTATAATTCGAAAGAGTCCCTGGGAAGGGCCCATCTGGTACCGAGTTTTTCCATTGACCATTGTACAGTTTGGTTGAGTAATCTTCAATACTGTTCAACCCACCACTCTACGATACACCGTCAGCGTGTACTCTCAAGACCTAGACACTTTACAACTCACCGCATTAATACTGGCCGATGCAATTTGGTGGTCCGCAATGACCTTCTGAGTAATTGGAGCATGGTCTGCAAAGAATGGAGCATAATCTGCTGCCATCAATGCATTCCCCAATACTCCTGTCGGGAAGAAAGCAGCATCTCCCATTAAAGACGGTCCATATAAGTAGCCTTCCCGCTTAACCTGGAGTTTCAAAATTAGTCCCATTGACTCGAATAGATAAGTGAAGCAGCTCAATTGGTGGCAACTACTCACTTCAATAGCAGCTGCGCGTGAAGCTGGGTCATTGTCATATTGAGGGAGAGAACTCAAAAGGTCCTCGTTTTGTCTAGGCAGTACCGCCGCACTGACTGTGAGCGCACCAAAACCGAGAACTAAGAGACCAAACATTTTGACTGGCGGCAGGGGAAGAAGGTGAACAAGTACGCTACAGCACTAGGTAAAGACTGCGGTCGTGTAGTGAATGGCCAGCAGGAGACTTCAACGAAATCTGCAGCTTCTCTTAACACATTATATACCTGCTCTCTAGTCACACTCCAACGTATTCTACCTAATCACAAGATGCGTAGAAAAGTAGAGCATTTCGCACAGCGCGAAGGAACCATTGAGCTATGAGAACCAATTAAACAAAATTGGGTTCTGAGGCACAGAATATCTGACATCCAACCTTGGCAGCTCGATATGGAAGTTCAAGCTTATCCTACACACATCTCCCCAGTCATTAATTACCTTTGCGTGTCGCCACCCTATCACAGCAGTTGTATCGAAGTAAGGTAAGCTTGCAAACAAGCTTTCCAACGCCACATTACCCCTAAATATCACGTGTGAAGGATTATATGTAGATTAGCGAGGACCCATCTACATATATTATCCTTGGTTGAAACTACTCTGCTAAAGGAAATAGGATGGTGAATTGCAAGGGCCACGTAATTCACGCAAAAGCCAAAAGCTTGTAATCAACATTGCAGAGCTATTTTCTTTTTACGGAAAGCTTGTATCAGTTGAAGAACTAAGCATTTTCCATTTATAATCTAAAGATTACGTGAGTGATCACTTGTTGGTGATTTATATAAGTAATTGAGTTGAACCATCTACATAAGCTTCATGTTGTGCAAAAGGGCGGATGCCTTACTTACTGTTAAGTTCCAGTAATAGTTATACATGGAACTGTATATTAATTGCCGAGGCCTAGGCTCAATCATCCCAGGGGTACTACAAGTACCATCGTTCGTTAGCCAGTAACAATAGGACGGCAAAATGGTAACAGAGATACGCCGAAGGAGCCAAGGAAACCATTGCACAACAGACGGGGTGTTCCGTGGTTTGAAATAGCAATATGACAGCCTTTTTGGTTTACGTACGTCATCAAAGTTCTTTGACACTCATTATCTACCTGTCATAAAGACGAACATCGAAAACAGAACCAATGGGTAGTTGGCACTCCTAGTTTCTAAAACTATTTGCTATCCTGAAAAATATATTGTGTAGGTCTCGGAACACTATATAATCTTTTCACATATAGCTCAATATTATGCAACTAATTTGCATCACGGTACCCTTCTAGAATTATAGTTTGTTCATAATGCCGGAGCCTCGAAGTTCTCTCTTTTTAGCCTCACGAACGCACTTTGCTTATGAGGAAAGGCAATTTCGCCTTCTGTCAGAAAACCGCTCTCATTCAAAGTCGAGATAAACCTGCCCCGTGTCAATCATTAAATATGCCCTAAACTGTCTGGAAGGGGCCTTAAATACCTTTCATTATCCACCCGGGGTTCAAGCACCACAGAATTAGTTCGATAGTCCTGGATCAACGCCCAATGGGCCAAAGCTGTTATCCAACATTTAACTCTATGTTTACCTCGGAACTCTTCTTCTCCAATGAGGACATGCACTCCTCGATCATAATCTCCTGCTCGGCCTCCAAGATATTTTCCTAGAATATCCTCTTTGACCCAGTAAATCTCAAAAAATCCAAACGGCTTACCGTCCCAAAGTCCAATGACTGGAAATGAATGTTTGGATTGCAATCCCTTTTGAAGAAATTCTTCATGGATACTTTGTGGACCTGCACATCCCCAGAATTTAGAAACACGCGGAATGTTCATCCATTTGTTCAATAGCTGAACATCTGTCATGAGGGAAGTATCCTCGTTCTCAAAAGTAGGCGAAGTTGAAGTTGACGATGAAAATGTGGTAGATGGTTGGGCCATGTGGGAAGGTAATGATGTAACTGAATGATGATGATTTGTGGTGCGGAGTGAGGACATCGGTCCTTTATAAGCTACAGGTCGAGGCGAAAGAGAGGCCGTACGAAATGAAAGATATTGCCCTAAGCTGGGTACAAACCGAGTATAGAAGATTTCGCCCTGGCGTGGTGGTTTAGGTCTTACAGGATGGCGGGCTCCAGAAGTCATCGTGTACTGTAAAGGGGGAGGAGGATAGTACGTAGGCAAATGGCTTCCAGAAGAAAATGGACCCGTTGACGATGGTGACCAGAGACCAGGACTTCCTACTTGTGTTGAAGCATGCTCCGATTGATCTTTTTTGTTGGCAGAGAATCCAAATTCTCCTCGCACAGGGGAGCTTGGTCTACTGTCATACGGAGATCCTGGAAACGAAGTTCCTGTTGTTGGACTGAGGGTGAATAGAAAAAGCTTTGCGGATATCTGCCAGAATGATCTTCTAGATGTAAACATCTCCGACCAACCTTCTGCCGTATTCTCTTCAGGACTTTGGCCCACTGATGAGTCTTCCGAGGTGATCAACCCCATACGTTCAAGTTTCTGGATAAGGTTCCTGCCACGAAACACACCCTCCCTTTTGATATTTATGCGCCATTCCCCTCTTGGCCTACCCTGCTCTGGTGTGTTCTTTGAATCTTCGGTCGTCAAATATGGGGAAGGTTCTAGTTGGTGAAAGTACCAATATAGAGACGCCCAAAGCATCATAGCGATCTGCCGAGTTGGACTTGTGGGAGCCTTAAAATCATTGCTCGAGGGGTTCGAAATGGATGAGATGAAGAGATTGTCATTGTGGAGGGTTGGATTTTTGTATGGATGGATGTGGTGTCGCGTTTCCTTTGGCATCCCACTCAGCTCTTTTGTTGCTTCTCCTGTGGGACGGTGTTCGTCTGAGTAGTCTTCCGACTGTATTATAACAGTCCATCCTGCGGGGAATACACTATTGTGCACATTGAGCTCAATAGACTTGAAGAAGAAGCCCCCGAACACAGGAGTAACAGTTAAGTTTTGGCCATTGGGCAGATGCACAACGCTTGGGGTCGGAGCCATGTTTTGTTGGCCGGCGGATTATTTGCTTTTGGGGAGGTTGTTATACTGCTCAATTGACATTCTTCTGATAAGCACAGTCGAGCATATGGAAGTGGGAGGTAGCACTCACTACCTCATTCATCAGCATACACGATAATCACTGAACTATTCACTACGGCTTGTGCCCCCCCGATCTCTAGGCTATCACACTATCCAAGGACGAACATTGGTTTGGGGGAACCTGAGACTGGGAGTGTATTGGGCCTGAATTTCTGGTTGTTGGGATGGGCTCTGCGCTGAGTTGTGATAGAAGCAATGTTGATGTAATGATCATTTCTGGTGATTGCTCTGGCATACGAGGATGGTGGGGTGATAATTGAGCTGGGATGATGTCCGGAACCCAACCACCCACCACCCGGTGCGGGCCGTTCAACCTCATTATTGCCGTCTCCTGTTCCCATAGTGCGAGGTCACCGCCGTTCAAGCTCTGTGAATGAGCGTTGGGACATCTGTGTTTTTGAGTTGGGTTTGCTACTGATCTCTGCCACGCAAAAGGACATATATATATTTGTGTGTACTTTATGTGTATGTTTGCAGCCAAGGCTCATAAGCGTTTCATCTTGCTGAAAGGGCTAGGTTTGCAACCTACCCTACCATGACATGAAGACACCTATATCACAGGGGAATAATTGCATCCTAGCCACGTCCTGTATTGGTCACCTCACCTCACCGAGCTCACCTCACCTCATGTGCAAGCACAAGCACAAGCACAAGCACAAGCACAAGGAGGCTCTTGGCTACATGCATCCGTTTCTCGTGGTTAGAATGCGGCGAGTGTGGCAAGTTGTTTAAATGTGGGCAAAAGGTGGGCAATCGTGTTTTATCCCGCGCTCTCTCTGAGTCTGGAGAGAAGCCAATTCGGCTAGCTAGCTATACATATAGCGCGAGCAGCAGCTACGGCTTATGCTTGGACTTAGCTAGTAGCTGTATATGGAACATGGAACATGGAACATGGGACGGGGTTGGTAGTATATAGTATGTACAGTACAGTACGTGTCCCGTTGCTTAATACAACGCGATTATAGGTAGCTCATTGAGGGGTAGTTCCGGCGCAAAAGGTCCGGGCTATGAGCATCTACTACTAGTAATACTGATTACTACTTACTACTGGATCTCCTGCTGGGGGTCCAGATGGAAGGAGTGCAAGCAAGTCCCCGTCGTGCGGCCTTCAGGAAGTTCGGAGAAGATGGAACTGCAGTTTCGCGTGCTTCTTTCTTACCTCATGGTATAGGGGTTCAGGAGAGGCGTCCCTCCTTTCTGGACTGAGATGCCCACACATATTTTAAAACCAGTATCGGACTTGAATAAGAATGGCATACTCAGATCATTATGAATAGAAGAGGCGGCTAAGTAGATTCTGCTGAGGAGACTAGTCCTAGCTTATAACGTACAGCTATCAGTAATGTTGAATCCTCGAGCCTTGCCATCATGCCTACCTACCTTGCTTTGCCCTAGGCCCGCAGCCTGATACCAACAGAGGACGATGGTTTCTGGTATCTCCCGTGCCAACGCCATGCACATGCTACGTAATCCACGATGTTGGTGTGACACCACTTGCCGTTTGAAGTCGAGGGAATATGGATATGTTTGGACGTAGACGCTCGTGAAACCTTCTGGATTTGTCCATGTCCCAGACCGCTAAAGAGGAGCAGCAGAGTTATGAAGTGTGTGAGCCGTATAGCCTTGAATTGCTCGTGCGATTGCCATTCGCACTGGTGCGTAGCATCTCAGTAATGTACAATAGCCGGAAATGTAACCCTCGGGCTGTGTGACGTACTATAACGTACTCCATGACCATAGGCGTTCAAATTCAATACCAAAGATAAATCGGCGATGTCATTCCGCACGTTTCATCAATAGCTGCGTCGCCATGCGCATTGATAAGCACTGACGAATACTAATTCTGCCCTCGAGAAATCAGATATAACAGAGTTGTTATCATCAGTTCCTTTTTTTTCCTTTTCGGAAGACTTCCTGGTTTGGAACAAGAGATTCAAATAGATATGCTAGCATGCAACTCATGGTCTGTCCAACCATACATATACTATTATGGATAGTGAGGTATGCCCCCCAAATGTCTTTTCCCCTATAACTGTTTCCAATGATTTGGGTTTATGGCACGGTCTTTCAGTGGGCTTTGGGAATACCTCTATGCTGAATGAAGGTGGCTATAATGAAGCACGCAAGGCTTGACATATTGTTGGCAAGTAAATCTGGTCCAATGGTGTCCAATAATTTCCAACACCAGTCCAATTGTATCCCGTATCGACGTTCTAGGTGTGTCGGTTCTGTGGTTCAACAGGAGGCAAATTGACTGGGCTCGGTTTTCAGGGTCCAATTCCCGGCTCTTTTTTCGTGCGTGTTATAACTACCGTACCATCGACCAGACGAAACCTATCACGCGGCAGTGACACATTCGCCTCTTGCTCCAAAAAGACTCGAACAGGTCAGCGAGTGAGCGCAGTTTGGCTGTTATTTCTATTCGAATTTAGTTTCAATTTGAACGATAGCGGCTTAACAACAGTAGTATTGGAATTGATCCTCTACGATTAGAGAAAACTGGGTCCACACCATGCAGCATCGCCAATCTCGTCGACACCGGGGAAGGCGGGTTGCCTGTGCTCATGCAGTTTCCCCAACAAGGTTCTCTGAGTGTGAGCTCACCATGAACTGACCAAAGAGGAAGCACCTATTTGTCTCGAAAGGGTGGGGCAGCGATTATGGTATATGTCGTTGTATGAAGTAGAATTTGGTTCATGAAATTCCCAACTGCGCATCACCAGCCAAGCTACCCTTCCTCAAAGCTTACACTTTCACTATCGTGATGAGTGATGCCCCTCTAGCCGCGCTGGCTATGTCCCAAACTAAGGATGGGTTGCTTCGACATCTGAACCTCAGTACGGATGTATATGCCCAGATGGCAGTAAGTCGCTCTAACTTTAACTGCCCTTGAAAAAATTGATTAACCAAAGTACCTATCCAACAAACAAGATCTTAGAATAGCTTTAGTCTAAGGTGCTTGCTGATATGTGATATGGTTTATCAGAAACAAGTAGATCGCGTCTATAAAGATTTGACTTCCAATAAAAGCAATCTGAAAAGGAATTGTAAACGTAAGCCGCCTTACGACTGGAGCGACATAGTGGAGAAAGCAAAGGACAGAGCTATGGAAGAAATTGCACGAGGCGGTGATTCCGTAACTAGTTACTACTGGAGCCTAGCTGTGCCAACCGAGGATTGTCCAAACTGGATTGCAAGGTGGTTCTTATACCACAAGTTCCGATACCGTGATGGCCGGAATAGAAACCCGACCAAAGGAAGCAGCACCCATGACGCCAGCAGTACGGCAGGAGACCCTTACCCGGGCCAAGCGGCAGGTTCAGATGAGTATAACGGATATCAATATCCTTCCTCTCACTCGTCCACTTACAGTATGCACTTTTCCTTATTCCGGAGAAGTCCCCCTCCTAAAGCGAGCCGCAAAGCATGACATCCGAGTGCCACTCTCATTTCAAGCCACCGTCTGACCTGATTTCTTCTAACACACTGCAGGCTACTCTGCTCCGGGATATGGCTATGCCACCACAGCAGGTTCGTTTGATATGAGTCCCCAAGATAGGGAGAATAGTTGTTGACAATGAGCAGGGTCCAGTTCCGACCAGTATCAATACCACTACCAGTCATACAACACTGCCGCATATGGAGAGACTGGGAACCATGAAACATCTTCAGGGACATATTATGATCCTGTCAGAGATGTTAACATTTTGTAAGGAAGATATGCCATGGCGGGGTGGAGAAGGGGCCTTCTCCTCGCCTAGAAAATAATGATATATACCTATGTATGTCTTGTTCTTTCCCCTACCCAACAACAAACATACAACTGCCTCTCAGTTTCGCGATGGCTGCCTGCTAAGCAATGGTTCAAAGAACACCACTGCCCATATCATACGACTCACTTATGTAGGAAGTAATAGGGTGGTCCATGATAGATAACAATGGTGTATGGGGGACGGGTGGTCATGGTTTTTGTCTCTGAGGAGTTGTGTTTAGGTCAAGTGCAACAAATGATGTCGTTGTTGTGTTGACGTATTGCTTCAGGTAAAAGCGTGCCTGGGCTGCAGATTATTAGCCGCTTGCTTGGTTCTCTGTTCCGTACTGGAAGGGGTATGGTGTGTTTTGTGGGGTCATTGTGTTTCTGGTCTCTCCACTGCTTTAGGATTTGCCATTGTGTTACCATTTCAGTTTGCATGCATTGCCTAGGAAGGTGGCTCGGTGGGTATAGGCCGCGCCAGGCGCGGTTTACTTCTATTATAGTTTGTGTTCCCAGAATGGATTATTTGGACTTGTTCATATCTCACGGTTGTGAGTCGGTTTTCGAATGACTTGATATTAACAAGCTCGTGCCAGGATGCAACAGCTTCATGAGGCAATTGGAGAAATAATCCACATTCCTAGTTGGGTGTTGTGAGCGAGCCGGGGCACCGGAGAAAACTCCGAAATCTTTGACCACTAAATCACTGTTGCTTCAGATTGTCCATATGATGAGATATAGATATATACATGCGGATGGTGCGACTTTCTGTCTTTTCAAGTCAAGTGGTTCTATGTTAAGGCGCTAGTCGCCCAACCCAGCCGTGCTTCTTAAGAAGCTACCGCATTGCCTGTTAGCCGCAAACTCAGCATCTCACCACCGTCGCACATTTAACCATATAACCATATAACCCTTGTTGCAATATCGATGCTTATCGACTTTGTCATGGTCAGGACGGTCCCGGCTCGACTTACAGTGTGAGGCTTACGAACAACTGATGCGCCGTTGCAATCAATCTTTGGTTTTCAGCTTCCTTACTGTATACTATAATCTACCGCCAACTTCTGGAACACATTGGGCAAGCCTGCGGCAATTGGCCAGATCGTGCCATCCAGACTGGATGAGGTTACTGAATTTTATGTGGATTGAGTTTGATTGAAGTTTGGACGTATATCAGTGAGTCGTCAACTTGCCCTCGGTTAGAAACAGGAGTTGCTGGTTATAGTGGATACACTTCAGCTGCCTTCTCAAAGCAGCTACTCCACTTTCAAGATGTGTATGGAATGGAAAAAACAAGCCAGTCATCTATGTATCAACCTGTTAGCCTCTGAAATGCGCGGGGGAACATAACGACCGAGCGGTGATAAGCATTCAATTTAGCTTTGATGGGTGGCTATTTCTGAGCACTTTGGCTGTGCTCCAGAACTATATTCCGGGATCTGTGTGTATTATGAGAACCTACATATAGATGGAATATGGGATTATTCATTCTTGTCGCAATCATCCAGACCATAAGCATGGAACAAGTATTGGGGGGAACGATGTTTATGGCATGCCAGTCTTGTTTCCTGCATGCAGTAGTAAATGACTAACCCATTTTCTAGGTATTAATAATGCCGTGGAGCCTCTTTATTTCCCCTTCTCTTTATGGTCCTCCGTGTTAACATCCTCATCCTCATCTTCATCTTCATCATCCTTCTGTTTCCGTCCTCCTTTCTTCCCCTTCTGCCTCTCCTTCTTCAAGGCTTTATGAACCTCTTTACTCACTTCATCGGCTGTCTCATCCCATTCAACATCATACTCGTTTGCTACCAGTTTGATCTCCTTTCGCAAGGCATTTGCCTCTTCAATGAGATTCTCCCACTTCACAAGATCGAAGTTGTGAGCTGTATACAAAGCATTCTGCCTCCTTGATACAGTGAGGGTCAAGGCCGATCTATAGGAAACTTCTCGGTTGTGATAGAGAAACCAAAGATAACCCAACATTATGGTAGAGAGACCCCCAAGATATGTTATTGGTTCCATCGTATCCCAGCCATACGGAGTCATGAATGTGAAATAGTAGATAGATGCCCACCAACTCGCCATCCTGTCAGCGAATTAGCACTACAGCTCATAGACATGTTGACAGACTATGAAATCTAATCTCCGCGAGAAGAATATACTTACACGCCAAAGCCCCCCATAGCAAGTCGCTTGGCGCTTCGATGTGCTAATGCATCGCAATGCTTTTTTATGTTCGTCATTCCGTCTAGTTTCTTGCTAGTTTTTCTCAGTCTCATCCGTAAATAATGCGTTCTATCATTAAAAGATGGCACGCCGACCCTAATTTCCCTACTTGCGCCCTCAATTTCGACAGCAAATTCCTTCCCTCTTGCTGCATCTCTTATGAAATCTCCAATCTCGGTCGAGCTAGACCACCTTACAAACTGGGTAGTGTCTGGAGCTTCAACTCCCTCTCTCCCTACGCCGCTATAACTCTCCACACCGCCCTCTCCGATACCACCGCGTAATTTGGTCTGCATAGCTGCCTTCTCATCCTGCTCTCTCTTCTGGGCCGCTACTTCTTTCTTTGCTTTCCCTTCCTCATTATCTATCTTACCTAATTTAACCTTCTTGCCATCTATTATCTGCTCATCAGTACCCTCCTCTCCTTCATCATATAAATCATCCTCATCTCGATCATCTGCTTTAATTTCATCCTGTTCTTGATTCGAGTCCTCCGCTCTGAAGAAAACGTTTGGAGTCTTCTCCTTCCCGTCTTTACTCTTAATCATCGGCAGTTCACTTTGTATCAATCTTTCCAGATATGATAGCGGCTGCTGGGGGTGCACCAATAGCGCCAGAGGTTCTATATTCTTCCGATCGTCGTTCTTATCTAGCGAAGTGAGCGGAAGGATTAATTTGAGCAACCTTGAGGGAGTCGTGAGCAGCTTCCCTGTGGTAGTTAATATTGGTCTGTATTAGGATATAGCTAAACAAACCCTTTGTCATAGCCCCAGCACTCCTCAATTGCTTGACTGGCGGCTTGTCGCTCCCCTCCCGATGCCATGGAGTCCGGGCCTGTAGCTCTTTTGCCTCGTCCACCGCATGATCAATGGGCCCTCCTCCTTTGGCATCAGCTTCTTCCTTTTTTAATAATTGCGCTGTGGAGAATTGTAGGGCATCCGAACTTGCGCGCTGCTGAGCAGTGCTGCGGAGTGACGATCTAATATGCCCTGTCGTTACTAGATAAGAGGCTCGCTTCATGGTGATATGCAGAGTGCTTCAAAAGACTGAGCAGCGTTCTAACCTGCTCATTTTGTTCACAGTACTAGATATAAGTGGATCTATAATAAGTGAAAATGAGATTCCCCAAATCATTCCAAGTTTGCATCTGAAGCAAGCGCTTGTGGTTTGTAGGTCTTAACCCTGTTAATACCTCTACGTCATATTCACATACCCGAATACCCGAACCGCAATACCCGACCGCGCCTTGCCAACCGAGAAAGTTGCGCTGGGAACGTCAAAGTACTAGGAAGTATCCAAAGTGACCAATAAAGCGACTTCACAAAGTAGCATACTCTAATAGATATATAAATTCATCCATTCGACAATAACTAACAATGCTAATGCGAGGTAAGCAGTTCCATAATTTCGCATTATGTATACATTGCGAACCCATCATGCATCCAACCAACCCGCCAAAGTGTACAATACAGTCTAAAAGTTACAATTCTATATACCCTCTCTATTCTCCCTTCAGCTTGTCCTGAGTAACAGAGAAGGCAGTTTCGAGCAATCTCTTCTCCTCCTTTACGTGAGCTGCCTTCAATCCAGTGGCCTACATGAAATTAGCATTTCCTTCAAAGTTCTTTAGACAGAAAAACACTTACCACAGATGCACTTGGATCACGCCCAGCATACATGACGTGTTTTCGGTCATGATGTTCTGTATTGTTTAGAAGTGTCTCAATTCGCGGTTGTGTGAAACTCCATGCACCAGCGTTAAGAGGCTCTTCTTGGCACCATACAATTGTCTTGGCATTAGGATACATGTCAAGATTTTCTTTTAGTTGTTCCCAGGGGAATGGATTCAGTTGTTCAATTCGAGTGATTGCTGCATCCTTGAGGCCGTTATCAGCTCGGTGTTTGTAAAGAGCTGCGTAAACTTGGCCTGTGCAAAGGATTACACGCTCGATTTGCTCAGGCTCATTAATGCTCTTGCCATGTTCAGGATCAGGAATAATCCACCTGAATTGAGAATCGCCAGTGAACTCTTCAATAGGTGATCGGGCAAGTGGGTGACGAAGCAGAGATTTCGAGAAGAAGATGATTAGAGCTGTAAAGGTTAACATAACATTCCTGATAACAATTACTAGACTTACGTTTACGGAATTGTCTATTCATCTGGCGTCTCAAAATGTGGAACAAATTAGAGGGTTCAGTCATGTAAGCGATCTGCATGTTGCAGTCCTGATGTTGGCGTTCGAGTTTGTCTGCTGCCGGGAAAATGCGAGGGTCTTCATTACAGAGTTGAAGATATCTTTCCATACGACCTGAAGAATGCTCGGGGCCTTGTCCATCGTAGCCGTGGGGCAAAGACATAACGAGGCCTGATCTTTGCATCCACTTGACCTCACCCGAGGCGATGAACTGATCAATGATGCACTGTGCGTTGTTGGCGAAGTCGCCGAACTGAGCCTCCCACATAACGAGGGCATTGGGCGATGATAGTGAGTATCCATATTCGAAGCCAAGGCATCCAAATTCGCTCAATGAAGAGTTGGAAATGACAAACTTGCCTTGGTCCTTGCTGATATGCTGTAGAGGAGTAAACGTTTTCTCGTTCTCTTGATCATGGAAGACAGCATGTCTCTGCGAAAAGGTGCCACGCTCGACATCCTGACCAGACACACGCACATGGTGACCCTCATTCACGAGGGATCCAAAAGCAAGAGCTTCGGCAGTAGACCAATCAATATTTGTACCTTCATTGACGGTTTTAACACGGCTTGCAAGGATACGTTTCAGGTTGCGATGAACATTGAATCCTTCGGGTGCTGTGCCAATTGTTGTACCAATGTGCTCCAATGTGTGGACAGGCACACCAGTTGGGTTATGGGGCAGAACTTCGGTAGCCAATTCTTTGGGGGACTTGAAGCCGTTCCAGGCAGAGGTGGTCCACTCCTTAGATGACGGCTGATAATCCTTGCTCTTTGCAAAGCTTTCCTCCAACATGCCCCAAACCCACTTACGATGCTCGTCAATATCATCCTTCGTAAAACTACCATCTTTCAAAAGTTGGTTGACATAGATATCGATTTGAGATTCATGTTCCTGGATTCGCTTATACATAAGTGGTTGTGTGAATGAAGGTTGATCTGTTTCATTGTGACCGTGCTTGCGGTAGCAAACTAGATCAATAACAACATCACGCTGAAACTCTGCCCGCCAATCAGCTGCCATTTGGCAGACATAGTTGACCGCCTCGACGTCGTCAGCATTTACATGGAAGACTGGAGCATCAATGGACTTTGCAATATCAGTACAGTAGGCAGTCGAACGAGCAAATCGGGGATCCGTTGTGAAACCAATTTGGTTGTTGACAACTAAGTGTATAGTACCGCCTGTAGAGTAGGCCGGAAGAGAGTGGAAACCAAGACATTCGTAGACGACACCTTGAGCAGCGAAAGCTGCATCTCCATGGAGGAGAACGCCCATGGCAGTATTGTGCGACTTCTCATCGTTGTTGTAATGCTGGATAGCTCTGGTTTTACCCAAGACCACAGGGTCCTCGGCTTCCAGATGAGAAGGATTGGCAACAAGGGAGAGCTGAACACGCTTGCCAGAGGGGGTAGGTCTTTCAAAGTTCATACCTAGATGATATTTAACATCACCAGATCCCTCATCCTCGGCGGCGGCTGAGCCTCCAAATTCACTGAAGATAGACTCATTAGGCTTGCGAACGACGTTACTGAGAACATTGAGACGACCACGATGAGGCATTCCGATGACAATGTCCTTCACGCCATAGTCCACACTTCTGTCAATAAGTGCCTTCATTCCGGGAACTAGAGTTTCACAACCCTCCAACCCGAATCGTTTATCGTTGGGGTATTTAGTCGCCAAAAAACTCTCGAAGCTGGAACTCCAAATCAGACGATCCAAGATGCGACGTTTCTCATCAATTGAGTACTTGAAAGGCTGCTCAATTTCAACTCGCTGTCGCAACCAGTCACATTGCTCACGATCCGGAATATGAATGTATTCAATACCATAAGAACCACAGTATATTCGCTCGCAGGCTGCGATGATGTCTCTCAGGGACATTTTTTCACGACCCTCCTTCTTAAATCGTGGTAAGATACCAGGCCCTAGTTCATACTCGTTATCAAGGTCCTTCTCGGTAAACTGATAGTGCTCGAGTTGGAGTTCTTTTGGCTTGCTATAACCAAATTCTTCAGCCTCGCGCCGAATTCCTAGAGGGTCGATGTTTGCCTTGTGGTGACCTCGAGCTTGGTAGGCACGGACTAGTAATTGCACTTTCAGATGGTTTGTAACATCTGACTGTCCGCCTGCCATGCCCATTCCGGGCATGAAACTAGGGACGCCTCCTGCTGGTGTTGGTATTAGGGTTGGAGGAGGAGTGAAGGCCTGCGACATTGGCATATCACCAGTCTCCATGTTACGGAAGTAAACCTGCCACGATATGTGAACGCTTGTAGGATCCTCCTTCCATTGCATGTACATCTCATCGATGTAGTTCGCAGTATTTCCTGATAAAAAGCTATCATTTGAGTCTGGAGCGGAGGCAGCGGCAGTTGCATGTCGTTTCTGGGAGATGACTCTAACAGTTTGTCGTTTCGAAATGGATGGATTCTTCGAATGAGCATTGGCAGAAATCAAAGATGGTCTGGAAGCCGAACAGAGTGTTCTTGCAGAACAGCCAGCTTTGAGTAGCTGGCTGCTCTTCTGACGAAGAGATGAGCGAAGCATTGCGCCGGTCAATGCAAAGGAGCTGTGGTATAGGAGATGACAGAAGATTCGTGTTGATATCAACAAGTAGTCCACTTTCCTGTGGCTACTTGGACGGCGTGGTGGTAGATAAATGTAGAAGGGAAGGAAAAGATGGTTTGACGGAGAGTGTCATCAAATTCGGGAGAAAGCTGGGTATGGACGCCCAAGTTTCAATCTAACGATGATTGGCCACAAAGAAAGACAGGGATAGCCGCGGCTATATTGGATTCACGTGACTACCCTTAAATGTCACTCTTTACTGCACCTAGTGGAACTCAACGAAACACAACACAATCCATACTCAAACAGAAAAGTTGAATAATGCAAGAATAGGCTAGTTTTGAGAATATCTCGATTGTTGAATTAACGTGAGCTTTTCCTGATACCAGTTGTTCGTGAAGGTTTCATACTAACAACCAAAGGGACTTTAAGCTCTTCCAATGTTTCAGAGCGACCGTCGCCACAGGCAGCACTTTAGAAACTAGGCGCTAGTACTTGCCCTCACTAGAATATGTCTTCAACAACTGCTGGGTCAGATGTCAGGGGCTCGTCAGTCTACAAAAAGAAAGACGGGACTCTCTCCATTTCGAGAAATCAAAAGTCTATCGAATGGACCACTAGCCAGCCTCGAGATTCAGCGCCAGGACTGATCATCGATATTGCAAATATTACCAATCTACAACAAACTCCAGAAACGGCTGCGAAGGTGATGTTGAAGATCTTTGAAAAGCCCGCAAATTCCCCAGAGCCTGTAACTCACCTGTTCACATTCAACTCTCCTACAAATCCCCGCGAAGAGGCAAACGCCATCAAGGAGGTCTTATCAAACTTGATCGCTGCCGTTAAGGCCAATGATCTCAGTATTCCTAGAACAAATGGTGCCTCGCCTGCAAATGAAGTGCCTGCTGGTCTTCCAGCTACTGTTTCATCGGATCGATGGTACGAGGATGCACATTTGAAGAACGATATCGAGTTACAGCAGTCTCTCATGAAGAAAGATCCGTCTTTGCAGCGGACATATATGGAATCTAGAAGGACCAAGCCTGCAACCATTACGGATTCGCAGTTCAACGCCCATTTTTGGTCAACGCGAACGAATGTCTTGCGAGCTCATGCAGTTGAAGTCAACCAGCAGAAAGGACCGTACAATGTTCTCTCTGCTGTGAAAATAAAAGAGGAGAAGATGAATATCAAACCAGAGCATATACAGCTTATCTTCAGCCAACATCCCTTGGTGAAACAAATATATGATGAAAATGTTCCCAAGCTAAATGAGGTCCAGTTCTGGGAGAGATTCTTTCTCAGTCGGTTGTATAAGAAGCTCAAAGGACAGAGAATTACCGAAGCTGATGCGACGGATCCCACGTTTGATCGCTACCTCGATAGAAGTGACGAGAAACGACAAGATAATACTCAGGTGCCACACTTCATCGATTTGGAAGGCAATGAAGAGAATCAAGGTGGCATGAGGAGTGGGAACAAAAAAGATTTTACAATGATTCCTGGCTCAGCCGCGAAGGTACCTATCATTCGCAGCATCAACAACGTCAGCGAAAGGATAATGGCCAACGTGGCCCCCTCTGATATCGACCCTGCCAACCCGATTGGAATGGATGAAGAAACTTTCAATTCTCTCGCCCTACGAGACCTCCAGGCGGCTACTAGTGAGAACCGAATTGAACTCAACATAAAACAACAAGGTGAATTCTTTGCGAATGATAAATCGGCTATATCTGAGGAGGCTAAACTGTACTCAAAACAGGTGCCGTCAGAGGTGCTTCTCGAAATAGAGAGTGATCTTATTATGGATAGTGGAACTGACGGTGGCTTGGATCTTCACAGGGCAATTGGTGTTTTGGATGACAGTGATAGCGAAGATGAAGATAAGATACCTCATGTAGGAAGCAAGTCTAGCTTTCTAGACGCCCACAAACATATGATGGAAGGTATCTCTGCACGACGTAAGGAAATAGACGGGACAGCGTCAAAGTCATCTCTAGCAGGATTATCGGATACAGTATTTCAAAGACTGACATTAACACACGCAACCACTGCTGAGTTTCTCAACCACTTTTGGCTCATCTTCTTGTCAGGTGATGTTGAGCGTGCGGGAGATTTGGCGAAAATGGTTGAAAGCCTTGACCGTGCCATGGACAGGATAGATGCCGTTGCTGCTGATGCAGAAAAAGAGAGGCAAGATACAATTGCAAGGCATAGACAGCACATCAAAGATGTCTATAACAAGACACAAAAGAAAATCCAGTGGAATTCCAGCTCTATTGGAGGTGGAGAAAAAGTTGTAAAGGATATGATGGACCCAATCATTAAAACTCTTCGCAAGGCATTGGCTGATTATAAAGAGGCATTTGCGGCGGAAAGTAGAGAGGTTCTATGAGTTGTAAGAGCGAAGCAATTTCATTTTCGACATAGCAAACGGCGTTGGTTAATTAAAGTGTCAACTATAGAATAAATGAGACAACAAATGGTAAAGGCTCAAGCATCTACATAACCTTAATGCATAATTCGTCGGTCTTTCACCACACTCAAAATATAAAGGCTCAGACCTTGAGAACAAAACTGATAGATGTTTGAATCAAAACAAAATCAAAATCGGCAAGGCTGTTACATATACGGCTGCAGTAAACATATCAAGATAATCTTAACAATGGTGCACTTGCATTGTAGTTGTAGCTCGGATGGTACGAGTAATGGGTGACGAGTGCGAGATAAGTGTGGCCTGCTTTCCATAGTCTTGTTCTTGACCGAATTTGGTAAGAACGCATTTAGCTGTTACTTCACGAGGTAGATTAGCTGCCTTCTTCTCGTTTACTTAAGCTACACTGCTTTACTTCACATCCAATACGAGCTCTTAAAACAATCTACATTTCGATTAGCTTTGTATCAGTAGCAACCTGTCTATCTCAATTCTTGGACATGGATTTGATAACAATTCCACAAGAGCTGGAACTTTCTCCTTTGCCACGCAAAGAGCCTTTGAATCAAGCACCCAGTTCTAACAGTGAGTTTCTCATTACACTTGAATGCCGTGGTTGAAATAATCGGTGGTCTGATACCAGCCAGTGAACTTCAAGATATATAATTGCTAACTTCTACAGAGGGTAAACCGCAATTGCCACCTGTCAATCATGTTCGGAGGAAGCCATCCTTTCATGGCCGTGCTCATATAAACTCATCGGACGAAGTGCCAAGTCTTAATGATTCTATCTATGAAGCATATCATATTTCAAACACAAATAGCGAGGAGACCATACCGACTCCCAATTTGGAATCATGGTTAACAGCTACCGTACATGGACTAAATCTCCCAACATCAAAAGTCAGAAATACAACTCAAAATACTTTTGAGAATCGAGTCCATGCTGGAGATGAGAACAGCTCACCATTGCCGGCATCGTCTGACGCTTTGGCAGTCGGCGATACAAGTTTCCGCTACGGTAAAGGCACGACGCTTTCCACTATCACTGAAAAGAAGAGCACAGGTACGATAGCAACGATGGATTGTAAGGTGTCCTGCTCTCTATCAAGTAACTACCCACGCCGAAAAAAATCTTTCAGTACTGGAGATATTGCACCGGTCAGCGGTTCCTATCATAAGGTCATATCCATGATCGAGAATCAGACTCAACCAATACGTGAAGTTTATGCAGAGCCAAAATTTCCTCTCACTGATCCCCCCATTCGTGCTTCTACTCCGCCAGGAATGCCATCCTGGGAACAACATCAGAGGGGCCGAACCCATACCTATGGTGCCCAAAAATCCCGTCCAAATTTGTTTCGGCGAATTTTTGCAGTTCCTGCATCAAGTCGACTCACTTTCACTAGTAATTCTACGGATTCTACCCCAAGAACTAATCCTACAATGACAAGGTTTAGACCACCTCGCAGTGCGTATGGCCCAATAAACCAACACCCATTCCACCGTGCACCAACTGCGAAACCATGTGTAGTCCCCGAACAGGCCCTGGGTACAGCAACCGCCGCAAATCCAGCAATCGGTCTAGAACTACGACAGACTCAGCCCAGATGTCCCGGTCGAAGCAAGACTATAGGTAAACGCAAATCAGGTCTATCACTCACATTAACTCCCACTGCAGCGCCTCTAGCAGGTTCTATTACTGTGAGAACCAACATCGACGGCAGTACAGCTTATCAACCTATTCCTACACTCTCCCACCTCGCGTTTATTCCGCCACCTTCATACATACTACCAAAACAAAAGCCATGTACACATAGATTCGGCCAAAAGTCATTGAGTGCTCCAGGTCATCCAACCTCGAGTCGATGCAGTCAATATGAACAGCTAGTAGAGGATAGACCATTTCTTGAACCACTATCCCATCCCTGGAGAAGTCGTTCCCCATCACGTCAATCATCTGAAGGCGCCATTCCTGACCCAAGAGCCTTCGAAAATATTGACTCAATTTCGTCAAGTACTCATCTCATGACCGGTGCAATCTCCCCTGGACTTCCACCATCCCCTCCATTCGACAGTAAGTAGCTTCCTCTACCTAGACTGTTCAACAAATTATCTTAAAGCTTTTGTGTTGTGGATTTGAACGTTGACGATCACTAAATAGCAAGTAGCTCGTTTATCATTAATAACCAAAGCAGCCAATCTATCTTTTCAAGGTGCTGGAAGTGTAAATTCATTCACATAGGCGATAAAGCAACTCAATGGTGGGCACAAAGCGCCAATATGACGTGTTTAGTATGTTGTGGATCAGACTACGATGTTGAGGAGGCGGAAACAAACATCGCTGAGGTAGTGATGATGAGACCTGGAAGTGGATTAGGAAGAGTTGTATCGATGAGTTCACGAAATTGATAATAGGCTTGCGCGTTGACAGCGATATTATACTGCCGGCTGTGTTTGGGTGTTAAAAATCATTGCTAGGGGTCATCTAACAGCTGGTACTCGCCGCGTTTAGCTGCCATGAATGGCAATATATTTCTTGATCAGTTTCTTGCTATATTTGCTGCCGGCTGATAGAGTGAGATCATTGGGGTGTTCGAGAGCGTGATATCTTGCAAAAAAGTCGTCTAAATTACCTGTATTAGGAGCTTGAATAGCATATACCTTGGAGGGTGTGCAAAGTTCTCTAGTTCAACTGGGAATTCTTGCAGGTTGTATCTGCAGACCCGAATTTAAAGCTAAGCAGAATCTTGGAACTCAAACTTTGTGTAGCAGATTGTATTCTCTAAAGCGTCAGAAGTTTTTTGACGTACACGTACGACAATAATTAGTACCTGTGCAATATTCAAAACAGATATCAGTCACCATGCGCGTAAATACCCACATCTATTCATCTTGCCTGAAATCGGCCCAGATCTGGTATCCTGGGAGAATTACCTGAAATCTTCTTAGTAGAGGAGCAAAAATTGGCTGAATATGCTAAATATGGTTTCACTTTATTTTGTGAGTATCTCAGTGGTAGCATATAATTTTGCTACAGTGTTAGGGGATATTTTTCATGTAATATGCACTCGTGTGAATTTGTAAATAATGTAATCCTTTTCTAATGACTCTGTATTTTTCATATGATTACCAAGGAGTTTTCCCCATAATATAATTCCGCTCTCCTTCCGCGCCAAAACATCTACTCATAGAATAAAGGCAAAATGCTCTCATCAGCCGTCGCAGCATTTTTGTGGAAACAGTTAAATGTGAACGATTTCACATATAGCAATTATCGAAAGATAGTTCCGCCTGCACCTTCTTCAGTTACAGCGGACACAACCATTGCTTCTGGTAATGCATGACCAGTGACCAGTGACATGTCCAGATCCAGATCAAAATCATCAGGCATTGCCTGTCGAAGTTTTCTGTCTGCAGGTACGCAGTTAACACTTATTTCAACGCTTATTACTAAGATCAAGCCGGCGCAGCTTGCAATAACACAGTCGCCGAGGTGACTATTGCCACTCAACTCCTACGACTTGCAATTGAAAGAGCGAGCGTTTCAACCCTTTAACTACGCCATCACCTCTGCGCGCAGATGTCTTGCTATAGAAAGCTCTGCAATCTAGCAATGTCATAGTTCTTATTATTCTATGGGTTTAAGAATGATCTGGATCAGGAGTCCTATAGAAGTTGTCCCAGAGCCAAGTCGCCGGAAAATTGTGAATTCACGAAATCATGTACCAAAAACGAAACATAAGGGGGAGAGGGTTTAAAAAGGGTGGTTAGAAAGGTGTGAGATGGCCAGCTGGAGTGGAATTTGGAGGTGATGCAAGAGAGTTAGGGAAATGAAGGAAGGGGGGAAGGGGAGGATATCGACATCGGGTGTTGGGGGTTGGGTGAGTGGTGGAGGTCTGAAATAATGGATGGTTTATGCGTTTTGATTAGACATGGAAACTGTAAATTCTGGGCTATAATTTGTTTTGTAGGCCGAGAAAATCTAGATAAACGTCACGAGCTCTCCTTTATGCAAACGCCCAATTCGCTTAGCAGTAAACAAAGCCCCTTTTCTCTTAACCGGGAGTACAACAAAAGTCTATTTTCGCCAATGATGCTTAGAAAGACAAGCTACGACTATGCTCGCTGATGCACGCATATATCCCAACCTTAACACTTGATGTCAAAGGTTTGCTCTTGTATTAGCCGTTGTCTAATAGATGCTGCCCATCAAACTCTTATCCAATTTTTCATCTTTTGCCAAATCTTCAAGTTCACTGCCTGCGTCACTACCGACATCGCTCTGGTCCCCAAGTGCATCAGCCAGAGCGTGTCGTCCCATTCCACTCTCTTCCCGAAGCTTCTTACGCCCCAGTAAGCTGGGCGGAGTGCCTTTTGCTGCACGTTTCCTCACATCTTCTTCCTGACTGAACTCCGTGTCGGATTGACCACTGTTGCTACCCCCAAAATCCCGACCTGGAGAAAGAAGGTTGTTCTTGGGCGACTTGACACGGATGCGCAAGCGGTCTTCAACAGAGATAAAAGAGGGTGTCCCATCAGGGCTAGACACTATTTCATCGAGACTTTTCTGCACATCTACTGCCATCCCCTGTACCACATGACCACGCGGGTCATCTTCATCCTCGTCGCTAGAGCTCTGCCATCTGCGTTGCGTAGATGTGCGACGCAATAGAAGATCTGGGGGTCCCACAATCGGAGATGCACTAGGGGTCGCCTTCCCGTTCTTCTGCATCGCATGCATACTATTTTCTTTCCTATATGAATGTTTTCCGTGGTCGCAACCATTTGGACAACCTCCCCACTTCTTGCGTACTGGCACTCCCACTAAGCTTGTGCCTGCTTCAAGTTTCTTTTCCTTCTCTTTATCTTTTTCCGTTGCTGGAGATACAGTACTATTTTTGTCCTTTTCTTTACTGGCGGCTGCAAGGCGTTCGCGCTTGAGTTCGGACCAAGTCCGAAGGTTGTTTTCAAGTAGGTATTTCCCCGAGTCTTCTTTTCTTCGCATGATAAGGAATTCGCAGTGGTTAACGTTGCGGAGATCCTCGAAATATTCGACACTGAAATGATACCACTTCATTAAGAAGATTCGACTCATCAATCCATGAGTTACTACTACCTGTCAGATCTTGGCCGCTGAATAGTATTCAAATAAAGAGCTTACCTAGTATGCAAACACTAGCACAATCCTTCTCTCCGAACTGTCTCCACAAACTTTCGTTGAACCCGCTCACACGGTCATATGCATCTGCGGCGGATTCCCCATCCGGGATTCGATAGAAGAAATGCCCATAATCTGCTCTCTCCTGCCACATCCGTTCCATCTCTGCACTGCATGGCTGGAAGTTCCCAAAATCCTGCTCTCGCAGACGGGGTTCCTCATATACTTTTATGCTTTGGCGAGGGAATGGCGACGGTGAGGGTTCGTCAGAAGTCAGGGTAGAAAGTATGCCCTCAGTTGTCTCTCGAGTCCGACGGTAGGGAGAGGTGAAGAAGTGGAGGGTATCATCTGGCTTGAGAAGAGCTCGTAGACGGTGACCTGCTTCTTTTGCTTGGGTCCATCCTTCTGGGGTGAGTTTGACTCGGTGATCCGGAATGGTCTGGTGTATATCCCTATTTTCTGAGTTGCATTAGCTACTGTACTCGAAGGTATAGGAACACATCTGCAGTCTCTGCAGGGGTAGATGTAACTTACTATTTCCTTCTGATTGAGCATGTCTGATCAGAATGATCATGCGAGGTTGCCCCATGTTTGTTCACTTGACTTGAATAAGACTTTGTTTGTATCTTTGGAGAATAGAGGGCAATGTAAGATTGAACAGGAGCGAAATACAAAAAGGTTCGGTTGACAAGCAATGTAGATTTTGTTAGTTTTTAGCACAGATAGCTAAGGTTATGCTTGTGGGGGTGGTGTTGTCTCATGATGTTTCGTGTTTTAACCCCTCCAACGTCTAGATTCACACTCACTCATTCATAAAGGTTACATGTTCCTTATCGTAGCGGTAACAGACACCCTAGGATGATGACCTTATGTAACCGTGGTAGCTAAATGGCCTATTGGTCAAGTTCCCAGTAGATGTTCAGGAGATTTACTTTCTTTAGATATGGTTTAAACCATTAAGAGCAGACAAATGCGGTATCCTCGGGGTTTGGGCTTTGTGGACTACAACTGCATGATAGATGTGTAAAGTTTAATTGTCCCGTCTTTTGTGGTTAGTCCTGTACTGTACTGTACTGTACAGTACATAACTAGTCAGTCCCTGGCTCCCTGGGTCTCGCTTCCGCACTGACTTATCAGGGCCAATACTGTACTTCCCCCTTCTAAAGCTTATTGGCAAGGCTGAGAGTGTTTTTTTCAACATCAACACCAGGCCGCAGGTTATCTCAACCTACCCATATTATACCCACAACCACCACACAACAACAACAACAACAGCAGATCCTCTTGAAACATATTCTACGCCCTCAATCGAAAGCACTGCAATAAAAAACACTACCGAAAACTTGAGATTTTGCTGGCCTGGTACACACAAGATGTCGGAAAACATTCCAGAATCTATTCCTACCTCCGCTGACCCCCGTTCCAAACGCCCCCTCAAAAAGCGCGCCATCGAAACGCCCATCTCAGCACAAGCTGCTTCCCTCTCAGCCCTTTTCTCCAAGCCAGAGCGCGAAATCATCCTGCCCTCCCCCAACACCTCTAAAGCCCTTCCACACGGGCAGCCGCCCGAAATCGTGGCCAACGTACAGGGCTCTA
>Ga0247734_1000529_pt1 | contig 32982 bp, 30 predicted proteins | sample UWRJL103311B2_FD_180933 | JGI IMG/M metagenome (GOLD analysis project Ga0247734, IMG submission 180933) | Plant litter microbial communities from Arlington Agricultural Research Station in Wisconsin, United States - UWRJ-L103-311B-2 | ecosystem: Environmental > Terrestrial > Plant litter >...
CAGGGCCTGACTGCGGCCCGGAAGAGCTCACAAAACTCATCGCATTGTTGAAAGAGCGGCAGTTTGATGGGTGCATTATCTTTAATGTGTACAGTCAGCAAACTCTTCCAACTGCTATGCTTGCTTATATGGCGGGCATTCCACTGAGATTGGCCTATTGCAGGGAAAATCCTTACCACTTGCTTAATAGCTGGTTTCCAGATCCTGAACCTTATTTTTATATAGGCCACCAGGTAAAGCGCGACCTCAATCTGGTGCGGATGATTGGTGCGGATACAAAAGATGAATCACTACGGCTGTCTTTAAATCCGGCAACCATGGATAATGTGCATAGGAGGCTTACAGCGATGGGTATTGGCCCGGAAAGACCTTTTATTATTATGCATGCTGGCGTAAGTGAAGAAAAACGCAGGTATCCCACGGACATGTGGATAGAAACAGGCAGGCAGCTTTTGGCAATAATGCCTGATATTCAGATTTTATTAAGCGGATCTGCCGGTGAGGAAGGAGATACGCTTGAAATAGCAAAGGGTATTGGTACTGATGCATTTTCTGTAGCTGGTGCTTTTAATCTTGAAGAATTTGCCACATTGATAAGTACCGCTGCCCTTGTTATTTCGGTAAATACTGGCACCATACATCTGGCCGCGGCCTTGAAAAAGCGTGTAGTAGTATTGTATGCACAGACTAATCCACAGCATAGTCCCTGGATGACAGAACATCAATTGCTGGAATATAGTGTTCCACATGAATTGCAAAGCCGCAACCAGGTGATCAGGTTTGTAAACGAAAAATATTACCCGGGGGCAACTCCGCTGCCTGCACCTGAGGATGTTGTGAAAACCGTTAAAGAATTACTTTTTCCGGTTTATTCAATGCGCTAAAAAGTGTTGTTACTGCCTCAAAAACAATCTTGTAGTCTGGGTTCCTAATCCAATCCACGCAAGGCTGCAATTCAGAATTTTTAGGCGCCCAACGCCAGGGTTCACCGTCCATACTGATGACTACGGCAGGTACATCAAGTGCCGATGCCACATGAGACACTCCCGTACAATTGCAAATAATGGCGGCCGATTCTTTAATGAGTGCGCCCAGGCTTCCTAATGTGGTTCGTCCTGCAGCAATGACAGGTTCTTTATCCAGCAGGGATGCAACATGTTTAATAATCTCCATTTCGCCCGCAGTACCTGTGAGTACGATCGTATAACCTAACGAACTACAATAATTAGCAATAGCGGCAAAAAACACTGGAGGCCATTGTCTCCAGGTTCCGCGTGAACCGGGATGAATGCAGACGTATGTTTTGGCCTCGAGATTAAGGTCAGCTTGTCGCAGTTCCTGAAAGTCATTCCTTGATAGGGGGAATTCCAGGTGGGTACCCTGTGATGGGATGCCAAGGAATGACATCAGTGCCAGGTGACGGTCGATCTCATGACCATAATCGGGGTATTTTAATACCTGGATATTATCTTCGGTTACATCACCGCCGGGATTAAAGCCCGCGAAAATCTGCGGTTGCAACGTCTTGAGCATCTCGTTAACAATAGTTCCATTGCCCTGCATTTGTAGGAGAAGATCGTATTTCTCAGCTGTCACTGTAGCGGTAAACTCTTCAAATTTGGAAGCATCAAATGGCTGCTCTGGCAGACCTGGATATCCAGGGAACCAGATAAATTTATCAAAGTACCCGTCGAAACGTGCAACCAGATCTTTTGCCCATGGCAGTCCGATAAGAGTGATTTCGGCATCGGGAAAAGCAGCCCTAAGCGCGCGGATAGCGGGGATGGCACATAGGAGGTCGCCCAGCTGGAGGGCTCTGAATACTGCTATTTTTTTAATTTTATTTTGATTGACCATTGTGCTTATATAAAGAATACGCGGAATTTAATTGAACCATACACCCGCCAGTATACCGAAAGAAAGGGGATGAAAATTGAAGTGATCAGCATTTCACTGAGATGTGAAGCAGATTTTTTAGTCGCCCGGATTCTTTTATAGAAAAAGAATCCTATAACCAGGCCGAGCAGCAGTGCCGACAATATAATACCAGCATTGTGGTTATTCCATAGGGAGATGATAAAGAGCACCCATATTAATAGTGTGAAGTAATAATTCCAGAGGGGTTGTGCCTGAACTTTAGTCCGGTATAGCCAGGGGTGTTTTTTAAATAGCAATGCATCATACAATCCTTTTTTCTGCTCTTTAATACTAATGCCCCAGGGTGCTGAGCGAACAGGATGGATAACTACTGCGTCGCGCAATTTAAGAATGTTAATCCCGCTGCGCATTAGCCGAAAGTGCAGGTCGCTGTCTTCACGCCAGGCCATTTTAAAACGCTCGTCGAACCCGCCCAAAATTTTAAGTATTCTTTTTGAACAGGCACAGTTTGCCGTTATGAATTCCGCTTCCTGTAGGTGACTTGTATTGAGTGCAAAGTCGCTGGGCGTACCATGCAACGGAACAATGGTTTTTCCGGTAAAGGCGGTATCTTTCTTGCTTTCGCAATTCTCCACATGAACCTGCAGCCAATTGCTATCAGGAATACAATCATCATCAGTAAAGGCAACGCATTCAGCCCTTGCGTTGAGCCAACCCTTGTTTCTCGCAGCAGCAGGGCCTTTATGTTCAGTATTCTGCAAATAGACTAAGTTAAATTTATTTGCATTACACCATCGGTCCAGGGCTTCTCCTGTTTGATTATCCGGCCCGTCAGATACCACAATAATTTCAAACTCCGTATGATCCAGCGATTGTTCTGCCAGGGCATTGAGGCATTTAATTAACAGCTCCGGCCTCCTGTAAGTAGGAATTACTACTGAAATTCTGATCTGCATCCTTTTTATCTATTAGAAATGAACCTATCACCAAAGCATCAAACGGAGAGGACCAGAAACATTCCAGAGCATCCCGTGGTGTGCAGACAATGGGTTTTCCGAGTGTATTAAATGAAGTATTAACCAATACCGGAACACCGGTTTTTTCTTTAAAAGCCTTTAGCAGTTGGTAGTACCGTGGGTGCTGATTTTCGTTGATGGTTTGAATTCTGGCCGTTCCATCCGTGTGCCTCACAGCGGGAATTTTATCAGCTTTTCCTTCTGCTACATCATAAATAAAGAGCATGTAAGGTGATTCTTTTGCGCCATCAAACCATTCTGCTGCGTCTTCCTGTAACACAACTGGTGCCACCGGGCGGAAATCTTCCCTGTCTTTTACTTCGTTAAGCCTGCTTTGCATATTAGGATCAATTGGAGAGGCTAAGATTGACCTGCTGCCCAGGGCACGGGGACCAAATTCCATTCTGCCCTGGAACCAGCCGATAATTTTATTTTCGGCAAGGAGTGCTGCGGTTTCTTCTGCCACATCGTTCATCTTCCGATAAGGTGCTTTCACCCATTTCAGAAATTTTTCAATTTCCTGATCGCTGTATTCCGGCCCCCAATAGGCATGATCCATGATGAAATCTTTGGTTTGACTTTCTCTTTTCCTGGTATCAATCCATAAAGCGGCGCCCAGGGCAGTACCTGAGTCACCTGCGGCTGGTTGCACCCAGATATTTTTGAAAGGCCCTTTGTCGCGGATCCTGGCATTTAAAACGCAGTTAAGGGCAATGCCACCTGCAAAACACAGGTTGTCTTTTTTCGTTACGTCATACAACCAGTCGCAAAGTTTGAGTACGGTTTCTTCCAATACCAACTGGAGGGAATGGGACAGATTAAAATGGTGACTGGTAAATGGCTCGTTTCGCAAACGTGCAGGCCCAAAAAGATCTTCAAAATTTGCATCGGCAATAGTATATGTGCCGTTTTCTCCAACGGTGATCATACGCCTGAAAACATCAGCAAATAGCGGTTTTCCATACGAAGCAAGAGCCATTACGCGGTATTCATCTGAGGAACGCAGAAATCCAAGGTAATCAGTCATTTTTTCGTATAACAGACCCAGTGAATGAGGCATATCTACTTCCGCGATGCGGGTGAGTGAGTTGCCTTCTCCTATGTTATATGTTGTTGTTGCTTTCTCCCCACGCCCGTCTATTGTCATCACTGCCGCGTCCATGTAAGGCGAGGGTAAGTAGGCACTTGCTGCATGTGCCACATGATGGTCTACAAAATGCCACTGCCAGTCGGCCGAGGTACATCCTTTGAAGCGCTCCTGCAAGTGATGAGGATAACCGTCCCTCAATTGGGCCGGTGCATTGAGAATGGAAGATAGAAACAGATTTTGCCATGGATTTTCTTCATGATGGCTGTGTTTCCTATCTGGTTGCGTGTAAAGGGGGATAGTTGTGTAAGGGTCACCCAAATGTTGTTCAGTAATCAGCAGTTCGGGGTCGAATGAATATGCAATATGGTCGACATCTTTTATATGTATCCCTGCAGTTCGAAGACAGTAATCTATAGCATGAAAAGGAAGTTCCCAGGTGGAAAAGGGAACGGGTCTTTTGCCATGTTTGATATGATTGAAACGTTCTTCTTCAGCTGCAGCGAGTAAAACTCCGTCTTTTACAATACAGGCAGAAGAATCGTGAAATACAGCATTGATGCCAAGTGTATACATAGGTTCAGATTCTTAATTGGGAAGATAACACCTAAAGCATTCAAATGATTGGCAGGATATGGCATTCAGGTAGTGCACTTTATCAATCCCGGTATTAGTATCATCATTGCGTATTTACCACCGGAAGATATTTATTCATTGTATATGTAAAATTAATATTATATTAAACTTTTTGGAGTAACCGGCTGTTTATAAGGTAGTACTAAATATAAAGCTGGATATTATGGAAAATCAAGAAAAAGGGGGAAGGGTTAAAAATCCACTTAGTTCCCGTAATGGAAATGGTTCAGTACCGGGGGGATCTACCGGCCAGTCACAACAGGTTAAATCAGGCCATTCCGGCAGTCAAAAACCGGATCAGCCGAATGCTGATACTTTAATAAACCGGGGCTTTATTAAGCGGTCGGGCAGAAAGTTGCTGTAAAAGGCAGTTGCAATTAAAAAGCAAAGGCAATTTCTTAAAGATGAAATTGCCTTTGTTATTACTAAATCTTAAAAATTTTAAAAACGAAAATGATAAACCTATTACTTGCAGATGATCATGCTGTTGTTAGGCAAGGCATCAAACTAATACTCGGCTCGCAATCAATGTTTAATATAGCTGGGGAAGCCGGCTCAGGTATAGAAATTCTCCAACTGCTGGAGAAGGGCATAGACGTTGATATTGTTTTAACTGATTACGTAATGCCGGATATGGACGGCAATGAACTAACCAGGGAAATCAGCAAAAAATACCCACATGTAAAAGTGATTATTTTATCAATGATCCAGGATAAAACCATTATCGCAGAGATGTTTGATAATGGTGCATCAGGCTTTTTGAGCAAAGACATCAAGCCGATGGAGCTGATATTCGCCATCAAACATGTGTATAGCGGTGAAAAATACCTGAGTGCTGCATTTTCAATTGCGTTGCTTCAGCAGACTATGTCGCAATCCTCCCCGTCTTTACCTGAAACCACTTTTAGCCTGAACTCCCGTGAGGCAGAAATCCTAAACCTGATATCGGAGGGACTGTCAAACCATGAGATTTCAGATAAACTATTTTTGAGCAAAAGAACAGTGGAAGGGCATAGAATGTCTCTGATGAATAAAATGGGAAGCAAGAATACGGCTGCGCTGATTAAATCTGCCATGTTGAATGGCTTATTGAGCTAAGTATATTCCGTGTTACTTCCCCGTGTTTGTCACATCACAAAGCGGTAGCGGGCATTGGTTTTCAAGTAATTATCTCTGGATATATAGTTATACTTTTAAACAGTGCAAAATCTCTGGATGGAGATTCCTGTCAAATAATAAGGTAGTGATTTGGGGGCATCTTTTTGCCCCCATACTTATTTACCGAATATATTCTCTTCTTATATATTTTTCTTCAGTTTAGTACTTTGTTATCAAATCAACGGAATTCTGCGTTATTGTACAGCGTATTTTCATCATACGATCAGGTAATTTTTTCGAGAACAATATAGGTACTGATGAGTTAATGGCTCAAAAGATATCTACATTATGAAAAATTACAAATTATTAGTTTTATTGGTGCTCGGCTCGGCAATTACCCTGCAAAGCTGTTCTAAAGATGATGACGATTATCAAATGGATAACCAGACATTTGTTACCCAAGCTTCAAGCAGTAATAACTTCGAAATTGCTGCTGGTGCTGTAGCCCAGTTAAAAGGCGTGAGGGCAGAAGTAAAAAAGTATGGTGAGCATATGGTGATGGATCATGGTGCAGTTGGCACCGAAATGATGAACCTGGCACAAACGAAAGGCTGGACAGTTCCCACCGGACTGCAGGCCAAGGAACAGGCGAACCTGGATAGATTAAATGCGGCAACGGGAACTACTTTCGACAAGGAATTTGCCAGCATAATGGTTGCTTCACATCAGGATGCAATTAATTTGTTCACTACGGCATCAGGCAAGGATGGTGTGCAGGATGGCGACCTGAGAAGTTTTGCTGCCAGCAAATTACCTTCTTTAACAGCGCATTTGGCTGATGCGACAGCGCTGCAGACCACAGTAAACCAGTAAAGTTTAACCAAATCAATTGATCATGCATACAGACGAGACACTGCATAGCAGTAAAGGAAAGCAGTATCACTAGGTTTTTGAATCCAGCTCATGATAATATCCCAGGGCCCGCCAGATTTTGATCTTTAAGCGTGCCCTGGAATATTTTGAACGCACATTGTTGTACTTTAGTTCATTATTTTAAGCATCATATACCATTTTGAGAATAGTATTTGAAGCTTATTATTTTGACCATACTATTTCCAATTATGAATTTATTTTTAGCGATTCAGACACGAGCTTTCTGAGTTCTTCAAATGAAGAGATGGTAAATGTTGGCTCGCCAGATATCCTTTTCTCTTCTCCGTTTATTCTGAGTACCGTAACCATTCCCAGCTCATTGCCTGCCGTTATTTCTGAATCTGGATTGTCTCCCACTATCCATACCTGTTCGGGTTTTAATTTGTACTTATCCGCTATGCGCGCGAAGATTTCTTTTTTGCCAGGTCTGTTTTCTGCATAAAGATCGTCTATAACGACTTCATCAAAATCCTTTTCAATGTCTAAGGCATCTATTTTAGCCTGTTGTAAATTGATTACTCCACTGGTAACGAGTACTTTTATTCCCGGGATTTTTTTGATAGCTTCATAATCGTCAAATGGTTTCAGCTCAAGCTGGTAATGAGAGTTGCACAATACATCTTTCGCGGCGGAATCCATCGCTTTGGTAAAGCCATAGTTCTCTGAGATGACGTCTATAGCCAGGTATTTCATTTCTGAAAAAGCCTTATCTAGTTGTTTATCGCTTATTTTTCCTTTGTTCGCCTTCCTGATTGCATCAAAAAGAGGCTTGAACGTAGCATCTGGTACTGCGCTCGCTGGCAGAATGGTTTCATCAAGATCGTATATAATAGCTATTTCATTCATTTCGGTATATGTTAATGTTAGTATTTCCACTGCAAAAACTTAACAACCGCACCGAAATTCTGTTTGATATCGACTACTTGATTAGGAGATTATTAATACGGGTTTACAAAATCAAAATGACCTGTTAAAGAAAACAGTTGGCCTAGGCACCATTGGAAGATCAACATGGCATTGATGGATCATTTCCAATTCAATGATCTAACATGTATTGTATCAATTTTCACACAATGACTTGAAAATAAACAAAATGATTGCTTTCCGGTTAGGTTAGTATGGATTGGAATAGCATATTTTTAAAAGACCTTGACCTTAGTTTCACCTTTGAAATCCTATTCAGGACATTCGTGATGTTTGTTTTGGTGCTGGTTACGCTGAGGGCCTCAGGAAAAAAAGGAGTCCGGCAGCTTTCAATATTTGAGGTAGCCATCATCATTAGTCTGGGATCAGCTGCTGGTGACCCCATGTTTAACGACTCACAGCCAATTATACCGGCAATACTGGTATTTGTTACGGTTGTGCTGATTTATCGTTTGATTACATGGATTGCAGCAAGAAGTGAGAAATTTGAAGACATTCTAGAAGGTACGCCTATATATATTATCGAAAGTGGATCATTTGCAATGATTGACGGGAGTGAACGTACCTATGCCAAAGACGAATTTTTTTCTGAGCTGAGGCAGCAGAACGTGGAGCACCTGGGTCAGGTTAAAACCGCTGTTCTGGAAACCAATGGCACCATCAGCTTTATGTTTTTCTCTGATGATGAAGTACGTCCTGGGCTTCCGGTATGGCCAAAAGTTTACGCACACAAAACCCGGAAAGTGCAAAATCCCGGGCAGTACGCCTGTACTTTTTGTGGCAACGTGGAACAAGTAGATATTGAAGAGCATAAATGTAGCCGTTGTAAGAACAATGAATGGGTGACGCCACTGGATACAGTAAGGATCACCTGATCAATTTGCCATTTCTATGATGCGCTTTCTCACCTTTTTGACAAGTTCCAGGTTCACATTCAGCAAAAGCATAATTTGCTGGTTGTTAAAGTTGAATTTGGTGACAAACCGTTTGATCAAATGTTCCTGATTGGCCATTATTCCTTCAATCTTAGCTTCTTCTATTAGTAAATCTTCAAAAGTCCTGATCTCTTTCATATTCTTATAGATTAATAATATAATTCAATGGGCAAAATTAATTCCTATTAATGTCAAGTCAAAATTTATAACGAAATTAAAATCTGCATCGGCGGATCATATTTTATTTCACTTCCATTTGTTCAAATTATAATATCAACTGGAATTATTTAAATCGTTTATTGTAAACTTGTATCAGGCGTAAGCCGATTCAGCTTATTAGATTATAATTAACCCTCGATACAGATGTTGGACAATTTTCCATTTTACCTCAGCCTTATAGTAGCTATTGTATTGATTATCATGCTGGCTAACAAAATAAAAATAGCCTATCCGGTGCTGCTTGTCATTGCCGGTTTACTCATCAGTTTTATACCGGGTATACCGATGTTGCACATAGATCCGGAACTGATTTTTTTCATTTTCCTGCCGCCGTTGTTATATGATGCATCCTGGGCAATATCATGGAAAGAATTATGGCGTTGGCGGCGAATTATCAGCAGTTTCGCCTTTGTAGTAGTATTCCTGACTGCCATGGCTGTCGCTTTTTTTGCAAATAGTTTTATTCCTGGCTTTTCTTTGGCGTTAGGCTTTTTACTGGGTGGGATTGTTTCACCGCCTGACGCTGTCAGTGCAGGTGCTATTCTAAAATTTGTTAAGGTGCCAAAAAGGTTATCGTCGATTTTGGAAGGTGAAAGCCTTTTGAATGATGCGTCATCATTGATAATTTTCCGCTTTACGTTGATTGCTGTAGCAACTGGTCAGTTTATCTGGTATGAAGCAGCTTTAAACTTTAGCTGGATGTTGGTTGGTGGTATTGGCATTGGTTTACTGGTGGGCTGGATATTTATGAAGGCGCATAAACATTTGCCTACGGACGCCAGTATGGATACTGTATTCACTCTTGTTACCCCGTACGTTATATATATTGCTGCTGAAGAGGTGCATAGTTCTGGTGTGCTGGCAGTAGTAAGCGGCGGCTTGTTGCAGGCATACCATAGATATGAATTCCTAAGCAGCAGCTCGCGACTACGGGGGGTAAATGTTTGGGAGAGCCTCATATTTGTTATGAATGGGTTGGTATTTATGATAATAGGTCTCGAATTACCTGAAATTGTAGAGGGACTTGGTGAGGTAAGCCTATCCTCTGCTATTTGTTATGGACTGATGATTACGGCTGTGCTGGTTGTAGCGAGGATCTTATCAGCCTTTGGCGCTGTAATTACCACGCTGATTGCCCGAAATTTTATTACAGTTGCAGATGCCAGCAACCCGGGAATGAAAACCCCGCTGTTATTGGGCTGGACAGGGATGCGCGGGGTGGTTTCACTTGCGGCAGCCTTATCCATACCTGTACACCTGGCAGATGGAACGGCCTTTCCGCAACGTAACCTCATCCTGTTTATCACCTTTGTAGTGATATTGACTACTCTGGTGGTCCAGGGCCTCACGCTTCCTTATCTTATCAGGAATATTGATCTACCCAAATGGGATGATTACCTTCCTGAAGAAGAGGCTGATATATTTATAAAAAAACAATTATCAGCACATGCTGTACAATACCTACGAACTAATTATGCCGAAGAAGTTGATGAACACCACGTGCTACAAAAGTTTATAGGTAAAATTGAAGAGACCGGCAGGCTTGCCGATGATTCTGTGATTGCCGCAGAGGTGAAAGCTATTTATCTGGATGTGATAGTCCAGCAAAGACAGTGGCTGCTCAACAACACAGCGAATCAGCATTTGGATGATGAAGTAATCAGAAAATTTTTGAGACGGCTCGATATAGAGGAGGAGAAACTTAATATATAAAGATACTATTTAAATACCTGGTCCTGCGTAGGGGCCTTATCATTTTATCACTATTACTCGCCGCCGCCGCACAGCTCCTGAGTCTGCTTGATCCTATCATTTTCGGAAAGATTATTGACGATTATTCTACCAACAAATACAATTTATCTGAACAAAAACTAATTGCAGAAGTAACTTACTGGCTGGCAATTGCACTATGTATCGCTTTTTTGGCCAGGCTATTCAAATCCATTCAGGAGTTTACCACCAGAAAGGTAGTGGCGAAATTTGGGATGGATATATTTAATGATGGGCTGAAACAAACGTTGCGTTTATCTTTCCACGAATTTGAAGACAGCAGGAGCGGAACAACGTTATCAGTTTTGCAGAAAGTGAAAACTGATGCAGAAAGGTTTATCAATTCATTCATCAATATTCTGTTCTCCTCTTTGGTAGGAATAGGTTTTTTACTTTGGTACAGTCTGAACAAGAATTGGTTACTGGTTCCTGTGTTTTTTATTGGTGTAGTGGTGGTCGGATCGCTGACAGGCTTGCTGTCCAAACGTATCAAAGCGATACAACGTTCCATTAATCGTCAGGTTGATAACCAGGCTGGCGTAATCACTGAAAGCCTCCGCAATATAGAACTGGTAAAAAGTTTAGGCTTAACCTTCTCTGAAATCAGAAGGCTGAACTCGCAAACGCTGAAGATCTTTGATCTGGAGATGATCAAGGCAAGAAAAGTAAGCATGCTGTCTTTTCTGCAGGGAAATATGTTAAATCTGCTTAAACAATCTGTGTTGTTTATTCTCTTGTGGCTGATATTCAGGAAAATATTAAGTAACGGTGAATTGATTGCCATGCAATTTATTTCTACGGCTATTTTTACACCGCTGCAGGATCTGGGTAATATGATTATTCTTTACCGCGAGGCTGATGCCTCACTGAAAACATTTGATAGACTGATGCAAAAGCGTATTGAAACGCGTCCGGAAAACTCAATTGAGCTTGATGACCTTGAACGTTTGGAGTTCAAAGATGTGATATTCAGGCACCAGACTGCCGGGTACAATGCAATAGACGATATTTCTTTTGAGATCAGCACTGGTCAGACAATCGCATTTGTTGGCCCCTCCGGCTCGGGAAAATCTACATTAGTGAAGCTTTTGGTAGGACTTTACCTTCCGGTAGAAGGGGATATTCTGTTTAACGGGATAAGCGCCAAAAGAATAAGGTACAATCCCTTGCGCAGGCAAATTGGTTTTGTAACTCAGGATACGCAGTTATATGCTGGGTCTATAAGGGAGAATATGTTATTTGTAAACCCAAAGACCACTGAGGAGGATATTATTGAAGCGCTCAAAAATGCATCGGCTACAGGATTAATTGCGAAGGCGTCACATGGTATTGATACGATTTTGGGGGAGAATGGGATGAAACTATCAGGCGGGGAGAAACAGCGGATCTCGATTGCCAGGGCATTGCTCAGAAAACCCAAACTCTTAATATTTGACGAAGCTACCTCTGCACTGGATTCTATTACAGAAGAGGAAATATCAGGAACAATCCGGGAAATTTCTGGCAGGAGGGAACAGATGACGATCCTGATTGCACATAGGCTTTCAACCATTATGCATGCCGACCGGATCTATGTACTTGAAAAAGGAAAAGTATCAGAAACTGGGAGTCACGATGACTTATTGCAGGCAAAAGGTCTGTATTATTCGATGTGGCGTCAGCAAATTGGCGAGCGCAGATAAAGCAAATAGTCTATTTTTAAAACCTCTATGTTTAATTATTCCGTCAGGGAAGAATAGTTATAATTTAAGTTATGAATTGGTATAAGTTCAATAACGTACTCTACATGAGCATTATCGCGGTATATTTATTGGAATAGAATTAGACTGCGAACCTATAATATAATATGCTGATGACGAATACTTTTGGAGTTGATATCATTCCGGATAATGATGAACAACGGATAGCAGTTCTAAAGAAGTATAAGATACTTGACACTCCTGCCGAGGATGCTTTCGATTCTATCGTAAAGCTTGCAACTGAAATTTTCGAGGTTCCAATGGCGTTAATTTCATTTGTTGATTCTGAAAATGTATTTCATAAAGCAAATGTTGGAATGGAGAACATCCATCACTGTTCAAGAGGTATAAGTTTATGTGCCCTTTCTATTCTCAATAAAGATGTTACTGTTTTTGAAGATGCTGAAAATGAAGATTCTTTGTCGTCCAATCCACTTGTGACGGGTGATTTTGGTTTGAAGTTTTACGCTGGTGCCCCATTAATTACACCTGACGGATATACTATCGGCACGATATGCATTCTGGATAATAAAACAAGATCGTTTGAAAGTGAAGATGAAAAAGTTCTGAAAGGTTTGTCACAGGTTGTGATGGGCGCCCTTGACCTCAGAATGAACCTGGTAAATCAAATTGAAAAACAAAAAATAGCAGAGGAGCTTTTAATAAAAACAGAAGCGGAACAGTATGCCCTGAATGAGCTCCAAATGGAAAGCAATGAAGAACTGGCTGTTATCAATGAAGAACTTACTGCTGCAAATGAAGAACTTGTCAGTTCATATGATAAATTAAAAACGATTTCTGAACGGCTTGGCGAAAGTGAATCCCGGTTCCGCAATATGATCGACCAGTCGCCCGTTGCCATGATGGTTACAAGTGGAAAGGACCTGGTGGTAGATGCCATCAATCCGGTTATGCTGGAAATTTTGGGCAACAATTATCGTATTCTTGGTAAACCAATATTTGATGCGATGCCTGAACTCGCCACCCAGGGGTTTAGGGAATTGATATACGAAGTTTATGACACGGGCACACCATTCTATGCACAGAATGCCCCTGTTATATTTTTAGTAGATGGTAAAGAAACAATCAGATATTTCAATCTTGCCTATACACCGATACGTGAGGCCGGAACAATAAATGCGGTACTACAAACGGCAATTGAGATCACCAGTCAGATTGTTAAATAAGGCGGCCCGGAGAAATTAAGGACTATCTTTTTTTCTGTATTAATTGATAAGTTTACCCTCGGCGCCTAATTGAGCATGTATCAGCGGAGATTTGGGTGCAAGAAAATACCCGGTGAGGCTTGCAAAAATAATTGGTACAATATTCTGATAGCCAGTCATCATTCCCAGTAGTATACTAATGCTTACAGGAGTTCGGGTAACGCATGCATTTAGGGCTGCCATACAGCATACGGTGATTAACGTAAGGTTTTGTCCGGGAAATAATTGATGAATGATTAAGCCCAAAACCGTTCCGGCAAATAATAATGGGATAATAAATCCTCCCCTCCACCCAGAGGTTACTGTTATAGCTATGGCAATTAGCTTCATCAGCAGTAAAATACATAAAAATTGTATAGTAAAAGTGCCGGATATGACTTCAGCCAGTTGTTCATGTCCGAAATAGCGTGTAAGTGGAATGTAATAGGCAATTGTACCGAGGAAGAAGCCACCTATGGTCAATTTATAATATACTGGCAATCTTATTCTTCGAAAAATATACTTGAAGTTCTTCACGAAAAATATGAAAAGCCATCCTACAGCTGCCCCCGCCAAAGAGTAGGCCACAGCATAAAATATGTCGCCGAGTTCTGGATTATTTGAAGCCGGGAAATTCCAGGTAGGCCCCAGGTTAAGATGGGTGATGAGCGCAAAAACCAGATAACTTGCGCAGCTGGCCACAAGTGCGGGCATAAATGCTTTATAATAGCGAGTAACGTGTTTATGGTCCAGGATTTCGAGGGCAAACAAACTTCCGCCCAAGGGTGCGCCAAATAACGCAGTGAAAGCAGATGCCATTCCGGCTATGGTGATCGAACGTACGTCTTCGCCCTTGTAACCCAATTTACGGGCTATATAAGTTCCGGTTGATCCTACTACTTGTACAAGAGGGGCCTCTGGTCCCAAGCTCCCACCTGCTGCAATACAGATAAGTGAAGAAAAGATCATCGACGGATTATTTTTTGGTTCCAGACGGCCACCTTTAAAATGAATATTGTCTACCATTAAATCAATTTCACCCGGATCGCCTAGCTTATGGATAATCAAGCCGGCCGTCAAGCCCGCAATCGTCATCAATGGAATAACGTAGAAACCTTGTACCAGGTCGAGAACAGCAGTAAAATGTTCTAATACAATCCAATATGCACCTGCTATGGTACCACCGATTATACCAAGAACAGTCCATAATAAAAAATTTTTGTTGTAAACAAATGGATTGGCTTTTAGCGGATTTTTGACAGTATGTTGCAATTCAAAGATCCGTTTAGAAGTGGAATATTTCATTTAGTATAGTACCGCTATGTTTTCATTGGTATTGCAAATGTAATATAAAACGTGCTTTTTATTTTAAAATATTTCAAAATACATTGTGTGTGCAATATATATATGAGTATTTTTGCAATAATGAAATCACAGAAAATATGCGATTTGAAGACCTGCTTTTTGTGCAGGTTTTGCTTAGACGATTGGAAGTCCGTTATAGCAACAGCTAGAAAGAACATCATTGTTAAGAGAGGTCAGCAGATATTTAAAGAAGGTGAAGACGTAAAGGGAATATTCTTCGTCTATAGCGGAAAGGTAAAGATTCATAAAAAATGGGATGATGAGAAAGAATTAATTGTTCGGTTTGCTAAAGAGGGGGATGTTTTAGGACATTTAGGCTTGGGTGGTTCTGGGGTTTATCCGGTTTCGGCAACGGCAATTGAAGATGCAGTTATCTGTTTTATTGACATGGCGTTTTTAGAAAGCACGATGAATATTAACAATGCTTTTGTGATCCAGCTAATGCGCTTTTTTGCATCAGAACTACAGGAGTCTGAGCGGAGAATGAGTAATCTCGCCCATATGAGCGTAAGGGGAAGATTAGCGCAGGCACTGCTGTCCCTCGAGAAGCAATTTGGCGTAGATGATAAAGGATTTATCCAGATTGAATTGAGCCGCCAGGACCTTGCTTCTTTTACCGGCGCTTCATATGAGTCGCTATTTCGTACCATCAACGATCTTCTGGCGGAAAATATGATTGAGATATTGGGCAAAACCATAGCGATCAAAAATGAATCAACATTCCGTGCATATACACTTAGCTAATAGCCGAAAGGGAAAATATACAATGAGGAGTAGGCTACACCGGGGCGCAAGAAGGGCAAAATTTATATTTTACAAAGAAACATTAGTAGATTTTAAAGAGCATTTATGGACATTCATTGGCTCATTCGCAGGGATTGGACTAATTGGACTATTGCATAGCAAATATTTTACTGCCTCAGACAATTTATTTTTGATCGGATCATTTGGCGCTTCTTCAGTCCTGATTTATGGGATAATCAACAGTCCGCTGGCCCAGCCTAGAAATTTACTGGGGGGACACGTGATTTGCGCATTGGTGGGTGTAACCATACATAAACTGATCCCAAATGAACCCTGGCTTTCATCGGCACTGTCTGTTTCCCTTTCTATCGTTTTGATGCAGATAACAAAAACACTACATCCACCGGGGGGAGCAACTGCATTGATTGCAAATATTGGTTCACAGAAAATAATTTCCATGGGGTACTTATATGTATTATGTCCTGTATTATCAGGTGCCATTATTTTACTATTTGTAGCCATCATCTTCAACAATATTACTTCGCACCGAAGTTATCCCAGGAACAAAAAGTGGTATTTATTTCATAAACGTTATCAAATGCATAGACCAAATTTGTAAGGGTACCTCTGAAGTTTCATTAATTTTTAATGGATCATGCAGAATCAGCCCCCTGAAGATTTACCTCCAACCGTGCTAGTGGCATTAAAAAGGCATTAAAATTCAATTAAAAAGGCATTAAAATAAATAGTGCACTTATTAGATCTTTTCCTTAATATTAGACGTTATATATATGTGTATTTCAATACCTTGTAAGTGTTGGAACATCTTTATATTCCCACGGACTTATATTAAATTACAATGGTATGCCATTTTTAGATCATGTGTTACAGCCGCCTTCCTATGGCTGGAAAAATACAAAGGGTGAACTTATCGTTCCAAAGATGAGTGAGATTTTAGCTGAATTCTTTAACAGACTAAATGTTATACGCGACCGCCGCAATTGGCTGCCATTTTTTAGTTGGCTGAAAGTGTTGTGTTTAATGCCTTTCTTTTTCATTTTCGTATTCAGTTTTCTGAGCTGGTGGACAGTGCTGGCTGCATTTGTTTACAGCATGATTATTATGGGTACACACGGTACTATCTGGCATCATCGCTATTGTACGCATGGTGCTTATAAATTCAGAAACGGCTTTTGGCGTTTCTTTACGCAGAACCTGACTATCAATGTGATTCCGGAAGAGATTTACGTTATTTCACACCACGTTCATCATGCTAAATCGGATCAGCCGGGCGACCCATATAATGCACAGGCTGGATTTTTATATTGCTTTTTAGCCGATGTAAACCATCAGCCAATTGCAAAGGATTTGAGTGAATCTGATTACAACCGTGTAAAATTACTGATGAAGCATACTGGCGTTGCAGCCAATAGCTATGCAGAATATCAAAAATGGGGTTCTTATGTAAAGCCGCTGTCAGCTATTCTTTCCTGGGTACTCAACTGGGCATTCTGGTATGGTGCATTTTATCTTATCGGTGGTCATGCGCTTGCCTGCAGTTTATTTGGTGCAGCGGGATTTTGGGCAATTGGCGTGCGTACGTTTAATTATGAAGGCCATGCAAAAGGTGAAGACAAGCAAAAGGAGGGTACCGATTTTAGCGAAAACGATAAATCTATTAACCAATTATGGCCAGGTATTGTTGCTGGTGAATGGCATAATAATCATCACCTGTATCCTAAGAGTGCACGAAGTGGTTTTAAACCGCATCAGGTAGACCTTGCTTGGTATTATATTAAAACGATGTATACACTTGGTGCCGTTACAAGTTATAAGGATGACAAGAAGCGCTTTTATGAGCGGTATCATATTCCGTATATGGCTGCAAAGGGAACGCAGGTAAGTGGCGAAATAAAAAATATTACAGCAAAACACATCTCAACATAAAACATCTGGCACGGATTAAAGCTTAAGCCGTGCCAGATGTTTTTTCAATCATGTCCAACGTGTTTGATTTATTGCACGTGTTGATCTGGTTTAGATGTTTGAACTATGCCACAAGTTTGACCTCATTAAAAGAACGATTTTGAAAAGCCTTTACGCTTGTTTTTGTGTGTAAGACATACAACCACTACGCCTAACACCGCAGTTTGTATGAGTAGCCTTTTAACTAATCCCTTCCGGTTGTACTTTAATTCTGATTTCCAGCCCCGTTCAACAAAGATATTAGGTATAGTTCCCTCACTGAGATCTTGAATCACACCTTCAACTGCGTTTATCCTATCTGCCAGGAGCAACGGTAACCAATGGGCATAACTTGATTCACTGTATTTGAATGCCTGGCGCCTGATTACACCACTTAGGCCACTGGGCGGACTTGCAGTTCCGAAAACCGCAGAAATGCTGGGCCTTTCATTGGATTTCAAAATTTCAATGTTCTCTTCCTGCTGTGACGGTCGCTCCCAGTTGAGCCTTTTATGATCGTCGCCGGTATAATTTTTCATTGGATAGGTTGGTTCATTTTCCGGATCGGCATCCATTCCCCATCCTGGTATCTGGGTATAATCTATTTTATTTTCCATAATATTATCTGGCTGAAGGCATTAACAAAATTGGTTTAATACAATTATCTAATTTTGCTGAGAAAATATGGTAAGCATCTGCTACCTCTTCTAAAGGGATGCGATGGGTAATTATTGCCTTAGGATCTAAACGACCGGACATGATATGATCAATCAGCCTTGGTAAAAGCCTTTTAACCGAAGCCTGGTTTGCCCTGATGGTTATTCCTTTATTCACCACATTTCCAATCGGAATGAGATTATCGGTTGGACCGTATACCCCCACAACGGAAACTATGCCACCTTTTTTTACTGAGTTTATTGCCCAGTGAAGCGCCGTTGCAGAACCCGCCTGAAGTAATAACTTTCGTCCGGTTATGGTCTGTAAGGCATTTCCGGCTGCATCTCCGCCCACGGCGTCAATACAAACATCTGCCCCGAACCAATCGGTGGTCTTTTTTAGAAATAATACGGGATCGCCCAGTGATTCAAAATTATAGGCTTCGCAGTTAGCATAATTGCGGACGAACTCAAGCCTGTATTCCAAGTGATCAATCACGATTACGCGTGCAGCACCAAACAGCCATGCACACTTCGCTGCCATAATTCCTACCGGTCCGGCCCCAAAAACAACTACAGTATCGCCTTTTTTTATACCGCCCATTTCGGCAGCCTGATAACCCGTTGGCACAACATCTGTCAACAAAAGTGCATCGTCAGGATCCATCCCTTCGGGAATTACCGTAGGGCCAACATCTGCATAGGGAACCCTCACATATTCTGCCTGGCCACCATCAAAGCCGCCTGCGGTATGGGAATATCCAAATATACCGCCCACTGCTGAGGCCTGCGGATTTGACTCGTGACAGTTTCCGTATAATTCCTGTTTACAGAAAGCACATTTGCCACAGGCGATGTTGAAAGGTACAAGTACCGTATCGCCTACTTTGAGTTTATGAACATCAGACCCGATGTCTACAACTTCTCCCATAAATTCGTGGCCGAATGTCATACCCACTCTTGTGTCGGGTACCTCACCATGATAAAGGTGTAAATCAGAACCACAAATGCAGGACCGTGTAACTTTAATAATTGCATCCTCGGGGTGAAGGATAACAGGATCTGGCTTTTGAGACGCCCGGACCCTAAATGGTCCCCGATAATTCATTGCTAACATAAATCCTTTTGTTTTAGTTCATGGAAACGATTAATGGCAACCCTAACATTCCTGTGTGTTGTAAGTTTTAATTATTAAGCCAAATGTTGTACAAGCATTTTTGCAACAGTTTCCACCGTCGATAATATGATCTCTTCTGCGTTGCCGGGGAACCATAAACGTTCGCTAAAAATCACTTCTTGTCCTTGTAAACCGTGTATGAATATTGTTCCTACTGGTTTTTCTTTGGTTTCACTTCCTCCGGGACAGGTAAGTCCGGTACAACCGATATAAATATCAGCAGGTATGAGATCACGCAGGCCCTTTGTGATTAAGCTGGTCACTTCTGGTGATTCAGGGGTATATATCTGAATGGACTCATCTGGTACTTTAAGAATAGTTTTCTTTAATTCAGCATCATAACACACCAAACCGCCCTTCAGAAAAGTTCCGGCATGTTGAACTAGTCCAAACTCGGCGCAAATCCTTCCGGCAGTGGCGCTTTCTGCAAATGCAACTGTAAGCTTGTGTTCAATAAGAAGCTGGCCGCAAGTATCTATGATGTCCTGGTCAGTAATTATCTTCATTTTTTTTACTTTATCAATATAACCAACTGGTCATTTTGGGAGTTGTGCTGTAACCCTTTCCAACCTTCTTTTGTTTGGTCGGATTGTATTCCAACTAGGCTGTAACGATGTATTTTTTAAAAACTTTAGAGCAGGCTCCTTGTTACCAACACGTTTAGTCAAACCACCATGAGCATATTGCTAACTAATAACAATGTAAATGCCCAAGGTAGCTTCATAACGATTAAAACTCGATTGTTTACCTATGAAAACACCTATTTATGGACACTAATAAAATATTAAACTCCAGAGACGGTCTCAATGAGAGCCCCTGGCAGGAAGTAGCCGAGCATGTGACTTCCAGTACAAATAACGATATATCAGCTACATTTGATACTGTCATTGTTGGTGCTGGCATTACAGGCATTACTACTGCATTATTATTGCAAAAGGCAGGGCAGAAATGCATAGTGGTTGAAGCTGCTAACATCGGTTTCGGTACAACCGGAGGAACAAGTGCGCATTTGAATACCTTTTTTGACGCCACTTATCCCGAAATTGACAGTGCTTTTGGTGAAGAGGCATCAAAGCAGGTGGCCGACTCAGGTAAACATGCTTTTGATTCCATCAAGGCTTTGATTGATGAATACCAAATTGACTGCGACTTTGAATATAAAGACGGGTATTTGTATGCAGAAAACGATGATGAAACCAAACAATTACTGGATATTTTTGAATCGTCGAAAAATGCCGGTATAACCGTTGTTGAATCGGCAATCAATGATGTGCCTGTGCCTTTTCAAACAGCTATCCGCTTTGAAAAGCAGGGACAATTTCACCCATTAAAATATGTTAATGCGTTAGCTAAGGCCTTTACCGACCTGGGAGGCATTATATTGCAAAATACTTTTGTAAGCACTAGTAAATACGAAGACGGGTTGCATGAGATAACGGCAGGAAAAGAGCTATTAAAGGGTGTAAATCTGATATATGCTACACATTTGCCTCCAGGGATAACGACATTTAGTTTACGCTGCGCGCCGTACCGGAGTTATGTTTTCGGAGTAAAATTGAAAGATGATAATTATCCAAAAAGCCTTGTGTATGATATGCAGGAGCCGTATCACTATTTCCGTACGCATGAGATTGATGGTCAAAAATACCTGATTGTTGGCGGAGAAGATCATAAAACGGGTCATGATGATCCGGAAAAGGCATTTGAAAATCTTGAAGCTTACGTAAGGCAGTATTATAATGTGGAGGAAATAGCCTACAGATGGTCGTCGCAATATTACGTGCCTGTAGATGGACTTCCTTACATCGGGTCGATGGGCGTTCCTGGCCACCATATCTATATGGCTACCGGATTTAATGGAAATGGAATGATGTTTGGAACCTTGTCTGCACAAATACTCAGCGATGAAATCCTGGGCTTTAAAAACAAATATGCTGAACTGTATAGTTCTTCACGACTAAAACCGGTTGCGGGATTTTCAGAATTTGTAAAAGAAAATGCAGATGTGGCTTATCACTTCATAGCAGATCGTTTTACATCGGAAGAACTGGACTCTGTTGCTGAACTTAAAAATGGGGAAGGAATAGTTGCCGAGTTCCAGGGTAAAAAACTTGCGGTGCATAAAGATTATGATGGAAACGTGACTGCCTTGAGTCCTGTTTGTACGCATACTGGATGTATCGTTAATTTCAATGCTACAGAGCAGAGCTGGGATTGCCCTTGTCACGGAGGACGGTTTGATGTTTCGGGTAAGGTTATCTCGGGACCTCCACAGATTGACCTTAAGCAGTTTAAAATTACCGAATCTGCTTAATAATAACTTTCAATGTGAGTAGGGCATTACAATACGGCTATTATAATAAAGGATCAAGACGGGTTAATTAGAGAAAGATTATCAAAATAGCGGCAGGATGAAGAAGGGCAATTAATTGAAAGAATACCATATAGAAAGGCTACCTTATAAAAAATGAAAATATTCAAAGCACTCAAGACCTCGACAAAAATTATCATTGGAGTTGTACTCGTCCTCATTGTGGTCCGCATTGCGTTGCCTTCTATAGTTAAAAGCTATGTTAACAAACAGCTGAATGAGTTGCCTGGATATACGGGGCATGTAGATGATATAGACATCAGGTTGTTGCGTGGGGCCTATGTTATACAGAATCTGTTGCTTAAGAAAAGGACCGATACCAGTAAATATCCCTTCCTTCACATTGACCGTTGCGACCTGGCAATAGAATGGAAGTCTGTTTGGAAAGGGAAATTGGTGAGCGAGATTATACTTGACAGGCCGGTAATTTACATTTTAAAGGAAACCGCTGACTTGTCTAAAGAGCCGTCTAAAGAACACTGGACAGAAACTGTTAAGGCCTTAATGCCCATCACCATCAACCGCCTACAGGTAAACAGAGGTAAGTTCAGTTACCTTGACCGGGCGGCAAGTCCTGATGTAGACTTATACATTGATAGTATGCAAATGACTGCGCATAATTTAGCTAATGTAGAAGGCAAAGCCGGTACTCTTCCTTCTACAATTTTACTTACAGGTACCTCAGTAGGAGGAGGGAAATTAAAGGGTGATATGAAGGTTAATGTGTTCAAAGAAACGCCTGATTTTGATATGAATATGCAGTTAACCGGGGTGAAAATGACCAGTCTGAATGGATTTATTAAGGCGTATGGGAAATTTGATGTGGAACGTGGAACCTTAAATATGTATAGCGAACTCAAACTTATCAACGGTTATATCAAGGGTTATGCAAAACCTTTCATCAAAAATCTGAAAGTGTTGGACTGGAAGAAGGACAAAAAAGAAGGTGGTATTTTACAGGCCGCTAAAGAGGCTGTAATTGGACTATTTGGCAATGTAGTGGAAAATCCTAAACGTAAAGTGATCGCCACAAAGGTAGAAATTGAAGGAAATGTGAACAACCCGAAGAGCAGCGGATGGGCCACCTTTTTAGGAGTTTTAAAGAATGCTTTTATAAAGGCATTCAACCAGGGTATAGAGGGATCACTAAATTAAAGCTATGATATAGCAGTTATTTTTTAATAGCAATATAAAAAGTACTGCCTGAACCGGGTGTCGACTTTACGTAAACATTTCCTTCCAGCGCGGTCACCAGTTCTTTCACTGTAGAAAGACCTATTCCTGTTCCTTTGTTGTTGTTCCGGTCGGTATTGCCCAAAGTAAAGTTCATACCAAATATGCGGTCCAGATATTCGGCGGGGATGCCTATACCATTGTCTTCAATTTCCAGTTTATAAAATATATCATCCTGTTCAAACCTGATCGTGATCTCAACAATTTCTTTGTCATTGTACCGTATGGCATTACTCAACAAGTTTAAAACGATTTGATCAAGCGCGATAACAGATGTAAAGATCTCCTGATTATCCGCTGGTAAGGTTATTTTTATTCCAGCTGGAAGGGGCAACAATCCTATGATTTTGTTTAGAAGATTGTTAAGTATAAACTTCTTTTTATTGGTTAGGAGCGATGAAGGCGATTTCGAGTAGTCGAGCATCTCATCTACCAAACTAATTAAGTTCTTTGTTGATGAAATTGTAAGGTCGACGAGCCTCAAACAGCCATCGAACTGTTGTTTTTCATGGCGCATTTTTAAGGTTTGCGAGCTCATCAGGATATTACTGAGTGGGTTTTTTATATCATGGGCAGCCATAGAAGCAAACTTCTGTATCAGGGTATTCGCATTCAGCAAATCGTGATTGGTCTTTTCCAGCAAGCTCACTTTTCTTCTTAGTTCCAGCTTATCAATAATCTGCTGACCCAGGGTTTTTAATGCCTGAACCTGATTGTCAGATAAAGTGTTGGCTTTCTGATCAAACACACAAATCGTCCCCAAAGGATAGCCATCCTCATTTACAAGCGACACTCCTGCATAAAAAGCAATCTGGGTTGGGCCTGTTACTACAGGGTTATCTGAGAACCGTTCATCGAGACGGGTATCCGGCACAATCATCAATCCCTCGTCTGAAGCAATGGTATGGGTGCAAAAGGACATTTGTCGGAAATTCTGTGTCAGATCTGTTCCGTGATGGGATTTGAAAGTTTGTATTTCAGAACCTATGAAGGTAATCAAAGCAATCGGGACGTCACACAAGACGGAAGCCAATGCGGCCAGGTCATCAAATTCCTTCTCATTTTGCGTGTCAAAAATTTCATACGATTCCAAAGCGTTTAATCTTTGTGCTTCGTATTGTTCTTGTTTTTTATTCATTGTGTAAGTAACCCAACCGTAGTTATCAAATATACCTTATTTTTAAACACCGCTGTTTCATCAATAAGAATATAATCTAATTAGTAGATAACATTTTTGTGGCAGCTTTGCGTAAAAACCCAACTCAAATTTCCTCCTGTGGCATTAGTTTTGTTCATGGAAATCAAATTTATAACAGGAATGGACTTTAGTGTTGGACTACAAGATATGATTGCCATGATCGTCTCCATTATATGCGGGGGAATTATTGGCTTCGAAAGGGAATATAAAAGCAAATCGGCCGGCTTCCGTACAATCATACTTATCTCACTTGGGTCTACGATTTTTACTATTGTTTCAAGACATGGCGCAGGGGCCGACGACAGGATTTCAGCGAATATCATTACCGGTATAGGTTTTATTGGCGCTGGTGTAATTTTTAAGGACAAGGTTTCTGTCAGGGGACTTACTACGGCAGCTGTGATCTGGACCTCGGCGGCTATTGGAATGACTACCGGCATTGGCTATCATGCGCTGGCCCTTACACTCACAGGAATAACTTTAGGTATACTTTTAATGGTGACTAAAGTTGAATCGATGATAGCAGGACTTCAAAAACAAAAGCTGATCAGCATAATGTTCCGGGACTCCAACTTTGCACAATTGCAGTTGCTTGAGAGTACATTAAGCACTACTGGGCTTTCTTTGGAGCGACTGGAAGTGGGCAAGGATAATGACCGGTTAACTGCCGTGTTTAAAGTTTCCGGCCAAAAAAAGTTTCTGGTTGCCATGAATGAAACACTGGCCAGTATGCCTGAGATTGTCTCCTTTAGCTAGGATTCTAGGTTTTGGTTATGACCACTGGTAAGGCCGGGTAAATAATTTAAATTTTACCTTTTTATAATCACAATTTGGAACGATTTATGTTTATATACAAGTATATCTACACTAATGAGTTACAACAAAGAAAAGTTAAAAATCGAATCTTTATTGCAGGCCATTCAGCAAGTTCCTGATGATGGAGCGGAGTCGTTTGAGCGGTTAAACGAATTGTTCCTTGAATTTTCAAAGGTGATCTCGGTATTATATAAAAAACAACCTAATGTGTTTGGAAATATTTATAAGTATGACCACCGTGAAATTAAGGCATATAAGCGGCAGTTGAGAGAAAGTATTGAGATTTCTTCTCCTACGCACGTAGGCAAATTCAAGAATCATATTGAAGACACTGCTGAACGCACGTTAGAATACATCACCATTTTTCTTTCTTAAGTATTGGTCTGCCTATGCAAGGCAATGACACCAAAATTATTAAGGGTCATCTCAAGTTTTAGAGATGACCCTTAATTTTTGAAATGGCCTTTAATCTTTGAAGTTATCTTAATTTTTGAGATGACTTTAATTCTGGAATGCCTTTAAAGTATTATAACTTATCTAGATCAGAACCAGAGTAATCGCTCCACTGGGCTGTTCCAACAGGTTCAGCGCTAATTACCTCTTCGCTTTTGATTTTACTCATTTCAATATTAAGCGATTCAGTTTCAGCAAGTTTTTCTTCCATTCCCATTTCTTCGATGCTAAGACCTTCGGTGGCTTTAACATGGGCTATTGGGTCTGGAATGTACTCCCAATTTAAACCCATTCCTGGCATTTCGCCCTGGTTCCACGGTCCGCGTACACTTTTTTCTGGGGACATGTTGAAGTATTTGTTGGTATATCTAGGATCGGCTTGCAAAACCCCGGGAGGGAAGTTCGGCTGGATAGTATCAAGTGCAGCCTCAAACATTTTAAAGTGGGCAACTTCCCTGGTCATTAAAAATGACAACGTTTCTTTCACATAAGGGTCGTCCGTAAACTTCATTAAATGTTCGTACACAAGTTTAGCCCGTGATTCTGACGCAAGGTTGCTTCTTAGATCAACTGTTAAGTCTCCATTGGAATGAATGTAAGACGCACACCATGGAATACCCTGACTGTTAGTTAGTCTTGGTCCGCCGCTGCTTAGCGTCACGAATTGAGGGTTGCCTTTCAATGCATCATGGATAATAGTTTCCTTGGCTGCGCTGCCATCCATTACCTGCATAATTTCTGACTGGTCGGCTGCGTCCTTAAGCTCGCCATTTACACCTTTCAATAACATTTGAATGGTGGCCCCAACAATTTCAAGGTGACTGAACTCCTCTATAGCGATATCCATCAGCATATCGTATTTGTCAGGATGTGGCAACTTAGCTCCGAAAGCTTGTGTAAAATATTGCATAGCCGCAGCTAATTCTCCATTTTCTCCTCCAAACTGCTCTAAAAGTAAATTTGCGAAAACGGGGTCAGGGCGCGAAACCCTGGCATTAAATTGTAGGTCTTTTGAGTGATAAAACATAATCGTATTTTTTTAGGTAGATGTTATAAATGAATTGGTGCCTAGAACTGGTGGGATCATTATAAGTTTTAATAAAAGACGATTTTAGTGTAGTTCATAATTGGTTTAAATAGCTAACTCATAATTGTTTAAGTAAGCGTATAAGTACGCCTTAAAATCAGTATATAACGAGGTTTAAACCGTATTTACCGGATAAGCACACCGTCGGTTTAGTTGTTATAGTGTTGTATCAAAATAATAAACTATGACAACCAACAACAAAATAATTATGTCTTTACTGGGATTGACTTTAGCATCCCAGGCATGTTCAAGCCCTGATAAAAAAGAAGTACGGGGAGATTCAGTAGTTACTGTAGGCGAGGGTATGAATGCGGCCCGGGATACTGGCTTTGCAGCATCAAATGATGATCAGCCTAAAGATTCCAATCCTACAAAAAATCTACGTGATTATACAAGTGAGTCGCACGTTGATTCAGATGCTGCTGCCTTTATGAAGATGGCCGCCCTTGGGGGAATGATGGAAGTTGCGTTAGGAAAGGTTGCGCAAAAATCTACTAATCCAGAAGTAAAAGCATTTGCCACAATGATGGTTACAGACCATACCAAAGCTAATAACGAGTTAAAGGTACTGGCCGATAAAAGCCAGATATTATTACCGGCAGAATATGATGCCGCTCAGAATGAGCATATGAACAGTATGAAAAAACTTTCAGGTTCAGAGTTTGATAAACATTATATCGCGATGATGGTGGACGACCACAAGAAGACGGTCGATCTTTTTAAATCGGGTTCAGAGACCAAGGAATTGGATGTGAAGAAATTTGCACTTAAAACTTTGCCGGTGCTTGAAGCCCACTTTGCGAAAGCAAAAGCGATTCAGGCTACATTGAAATAATATCGAAAACGCGATAGAAATAATGCGAAAGTGAGATCATAATAACTATCAAAAGCGGGATAGGAATAGTATCACAATCCTTCCAGAGTTGGGAAACGCTGTTATACTTCGTTAATACCAAAGTATAACAGCGTTTCCTTCATCAGGGATTGGTGGATCCGTTTTTGTCGGAGCTATTGGTTTTACTTGCAGGCGTGGGATTATCGGTTTTAGCGGTGCTGTCCTTCATGGAAGAATCTTTAATGATTGAATCACTGGATGGGGTAACCACTGCAGATGAGGAGGTATCTGCACTTGACCGGCGGGTTGTTCCCTGATTTTCGCCAGAGCCGCAACCCGCAAATAACATCCCGGTTAGCAGGATAGCTAATAATAATTTAGTTTTCATAGATTATAGCTTATTTGTTTATTGAATGCCAGTGTAATAGAAATATTCCGACTTTGTTTACACTAAATGAAAATAAATCCGCTGGCGAATTGCTTCATAACCACTAACCTCCGAAGGCAGCTTGTAGACTAAAACACAATAACGAACACTGAAAAAAACAAATATATTCTGATGAAAGAACTTTACGCACAGGCACTCTCGAGATTTGATGATTTAATTGATAATGGCTTCGCCGATGCGGAAAATTCCACCAGGTTGTTCAATTCTTTCTGGATGGCCGGCTATGAATGCTCCGATCAGTTAAACTGCTTTGGAAACCGGGTAGACCTTTTAAAGGAAACCAGGCATCTGGAAAATATCGAAGAAGATTATAAAGGTATCCTGTCATTTGATATTAGAACCGTCAGGGAAGGCATCCGCTGGAGTAAAGTGGAGACAGCGCCATATCAATATGATTTCAGCAGTGTGAAAAATATGCTTGATGCGGCTGATCAATTAGGAGTTCAACAGGTTTGGGATATCTGCCATTTTGGTTATCCTGATGATTTAACACCTTTGCACCCCCAGTTTACTAACCGCTTTGTAGCATTGTGCAAAGCATTTATTTCTTTTTACAGGGAGCATAGGCCGGATGGGAAAGTTATTGTTACCCCAATAAATGAAGTTGGCTTTATGTCTTGGCTGGGAGGCGAGGTGGCTGGTACATCTCCTTATGCCGTACGTATGGGTTGGGAAGTTAAGTATGCTTTTGTAAAAGCTTATATAAAAGGAATCGAAGCGCTGAAAGAGATGGATTCATCTGTTTTCATTTTGGTTACAGAGCCCCTGGTTAGTATTGTTCCACCGCTTTTTCCAACTGCAGAAGAAGTGATTGAGGCTGCGGTGCAGCATGATATACAGTACCAGGTAATGGATATGCTTACCGGAGTGATGTGTCCGGAACTCGGCGGAAGAAAGGATCTTGTGGACATAATCGGCTTCAACTTTTATTACAACAACCAATGGATACTGGAAACAGGACAGTTTTTGCCCTGGGCCAATGATGAGCCCGACCCACGCTGGAGAAGCCTTTGCTCACTCCTTGTTGAAGCTCAGGAAAGATATGAACAACCAATTATTATTGCTGAAACCAGTCATCCGGAAGAAGACAGGCCTATCTGGGTGACGTCAATTGCCAAATCATGTAAAGATGCCATCGAAGCGGGGGTAAATTTGTTGGGAATTTGTTTATACCCAATTATAGACCGTCCCGACTGGGATGATTTAAGTAACTGGCATAAGTCGGGCTTGTGGGATGCAGATCCTTCTGACGCCAATCAACGTATCCTATTTGAACCCTATGCGAAAGCGTTAAAAAGGGCGCAGAAAATTGTTAATACCATTACGGCTACAGTTGATATGTATTAAAGAAAATTAATTCACCAGCTGATATTTACCAATCGAAACTTACTCAAAACGCTAACTGTGGAAACAAACGACCAAAGCGACCAGTCCAGGAGATATCCAAATACGGGTTTTACAAAAGCAAGGGATGAATCATTTGATCGCAGTGAGGTATCGGATGATCTTCCACGTGCGGTATTACGTCCCAACTCATTCATTTTACTGGACGGCGAATGGGATTTTGAGTATGACGAGCAAAATAAAGGATTAAACGAGAGCTGGTTTACCTCACATAAATATACTGATAAAGCAAACTGGCCGGGTAGCGTTGAATCTCATATTGCATCACTGGAGCCGGTGCGGAATGCCTGGCAAGGGCAGGTTGTAGTATGGTATGAAAGAACATTCCCACTGCCAGAAATTGACGAAGAGCATCCGGAGTATATCCAGCGACAGCTAACTTTTGGTGCCTGCGGTTATGAAACACGCGTGTGGCTTAATGGATTTCCTTTAAAAACGATTGAGGGAGAAGAAGTACATCTGGGAGAATATACGTCCTTTTCCTATGAACTGGATGAACATATCCTATCAGCAACAAATCGAATTACTGTGATGATTAAGAGTTCAATGGATGCTGATACCACACGTGGCAAACAGGAATCTGGGGTATATAAGCGGGGTGGAATCTGGTACCAGACTTATACAGGCGGGGTGCGCAGCATCTGGCTGGAAAATGTAGAGTGCAATAGATTGAGATCTAAGGTGGATGTGCTAAGTATTATTGAAGATAATCTGGTAAGGTTTAATCTAACTACAAGAATCCATCACCCCGGACAATATACGATCTGCCTGAGGGTGTATGACCGCAAAGATACATCGAGAACCATTCTGGCTGAGGATAATTATCCGCTATTGCTTACTGCGGGACAAAAGCAGCAGCGCCTGGTGATACGTATTCCTGATGCTATTTTGTGGACACCAGAGAATCCTCATCTGTATAGGCTTGTTGCCAGGTTAATCGATTCGAACGGCTATGTTTCTGAGATAGAGACGCATTTTGGTATGCGCAAAATTGAAACTCATGGCTCGCGTGTTTACCTTAATGGCCAGGCAGTTTATCTTAATGGGATACTCTACCAGCCCTGGCTGGCTACTTATGAGGAGATAAAAAAGCATATGATTGCAATGAAGTCTCTCGGTTGTAATTTGGTACGGATCCATATTACTGGGGTAGATCCAAGAATCTACAAATTGGCCGACCGCCTGGGTTTGCTTTTATGGGTTGAAGTTCCAAGCCCGCACCGCTCTACAGCAATCAGCAGGGCAAATCACAAGGCTGAGCTGCTGCGAATGGTAGAGTTGATTGCAACTCATCCCTCCGTTATTATATGGAGTTTATACAATGAAGATTGGGGCGCTGAAGATATAGAGACCAGTGCCGCCACCCGGCAATATATTATGGATATGTATGATTTTATGCATATTGAATATCCGCAGTTCCTGGTGATTGATAATGATGGCTGGCGTCATATTTCACATTTTGGAAGACTTAAAAGTGATCTGTTAACAGTGCATCTGTACACAGATAATGTTGATAAGTGGAAAGAGATGCTAAATAGATTGGTTGATGGGGAACAGTCTGTTGCTGCATTCCCGCTGGTTGTAGGCGATCCTTTTTTCTATAGGGCACAAGTTCCATTGATAGTAAGTGAATGGGGTGGTTTTGGATTTGCAAATTACGGTGGCCCGCACAGCGATGAGGAGAAGATTAAGCTGATAGGACAGTTTAAAAAGGAGTTGCGTTCACGTGCTATTGCAGGTGATGTTTATACACAGGCAACTAATATTGAAGATGAAAAAAATGGCATTATTGACTTTAGTAATGCAACATTACTGGTGCCGGAAGGTTTATTGGGCGAGGCCCGGACTGAATGACCTGGCCTCGCTGGAAAGATTAAACTACGACTCTACTGCCGTCTGTTTTAAGCTATCCAGTTTCGCTTCCTCATCACGGGAAATCTTTTTAAAGACAGAAAGTGCCTGCGCAACCACCTGATCCATGTTATAGTATTTATACGTAGCGAGTCGTCCCACAAAGTAAGTGTCTTTTAAACCATCTGCTAGTTCCTTGTATTTCTGGTACAGCTCAGCGTTGTCTGGCTTTGGGATTGGATAATAGGGGTCTCCATCCGATTTGGGAAACTCGTATACCACCGAAGTTTTATTATGCTTTTGACCGCTCAGGTATTTAAACTCGGTTATACGTGTGAAATCATAATCGTTTGGATAATTAATTGTCCCTGTTTCCTGAAAAACTTCCTTATCATACGTTTCAAATTTGAACTCAATAGATCGGTACGGCAGTTTGCCGTAACAAAAATCAAAATACTCATCAACAGGACCGGTAAAAACCATCTTTCCAAAACTAATTTCTGAAAGTATATCCTGATAATCAGTATTTAACATGATATGAATGTTTGGATGATCGAGCATTTTTTCAAACATTTTTGTATAGCCGTAGAGGGGCATTACCTGATAAGTATCAGTGAAATACCTGTTATCCTTATTATTCCTGGTAGGGATTCGTGCCGTCACAGAAGCGTTTAGCTCTGATGGGTCAAGGTCCCACTGTTTTTTCGTATATCCTTTAAAGAACTTTTCATAGAGTTCCCTTCCCACATTGCTTAACACTACGTCTTCAGAGGTCAGCACCTGACTTATCTTTTCAGCCTTTTCCTTTAAAAAACCAGTTACCTCATCAGAACTAAGGTTGAGGCCATACATTGAATTGATTGTATTGAGGTTGATCGGTATTGGAAACATTTGTCCGTCAACACTGGCGAGTACTTTGTGCTGGTAATTTCTCCAGTCTGTGAAATTTGAAAGATAAGCGTATACTTCCTTACTGTTGGTATGAAAGATATGCGGCCCATATTTATGTACTAATATGCCCGCTTCATCATAATGATCATAGGCATTGCCACCGATATGATTTCTTTTATCCAAGATGAGTACCTTTTTATTCGCTACTGAAGCCAGTCGCTCGGCCAGCACGCATCCTGCGAATCCAGCCCCTACTACAACATAATCATACATAGATTAACTTGCTATTGATATTTTTTGATTGTTCATTGTGTCGCAGATTTTTGTATGCATCGCTTTATAGGTGATATCCCAGGATACACCCTTTAGAAACTGGTCCACCCGCTCAAGCCAGGCTTTTGGACAGCTTTTATGAAGTTCGCTTTCAACAGCTTTAATGAAACTTTCGCTATCTGTACAGATGTGCACCAACTCTTCAATCCCATAAGGATTAATCACATCCTTTATTGGTGTAGAAACTACAGGCACGCCGGCAGACAAGTATTCAGGGGTTTTGGTTGGGCTGATAAATTGGGTCGATTCATTCAACAAAAACGGAATCATAGCTATATCCCAATTGGCCAGATAATCCGGTAACTCTTGATAAGACTTCTGGCCCAGATAATGGATATTTGCATTTCGCGGAAGCGAACCCTGATCGATTTTAACCACCGGGCCAATCAGCATGAATTGCCATTCTGGCTTTGCAGTCGCCATTTCCCTTATAAGATCGATATCAAACCGTTCATCTATCACGCCGTAAAAACCAAGCTTTGGCCCAATAACCATTGCCTGATCAGCCGGTTCAGGCATTTCTGTCCTCGCTTTGCTAAAATGTTCTTTCTCAATTCCACTTGGAAACGGGTGGATGTTTGTATGACGGTGCTTTTTAGCTTCATATAAAGAATAGCCGCCGGTGAACACTACATCAGCTGTTTCCATCAGTTTTTTCTCCAGGGCCACAATCTCTTTCGGCGCAAACTTAAAGGCAGAAAGTTCGTCCATGCAG
>Ga0247734_1000530_pt1 | contig 32923 bp, 33 predicted proteins | sample UWRJL103311B2_FD_180933 | JGI IMG/M metagenome (GOLD analysis project Ga0247734, IMG submission 180933) | Plant litter microbial communities from Arlington Agricultural Research Station in Wisconsin, United States - UWRJ-L103-311B-2 | ecosystem: Environmental > Terrestrial > Plant litter >...
TGTCTACTCAGTAGACTATCGCTTGATGACGGACTACACGGCCGACGACGCTTTTGCTGATGCAATGACTGCATTCCTAGGCATCATTCAACTGAGAAAGATACGGAGATTGGTCTTGATGGGCTCGTCATCTGGGGGTCAACTCGCTGCAATGGTATCCCAGGAGTTTCAGCTCAACCATTCCCAATCACTTGACAATGTGAGTATTTATGGAATCTTGCTTAGAGGACCAGTGACTTGTGATGCAACTAAGGACGGCATAAATCTCCCTCCTCGGTTCAAGGAATATCACACAAGCATGTCCAAAGCTTTTCACACTTCGATTTTGTCATCCCCAGCTGTGAACACGGAAAATCGGGTAGAGAGAATGATGCCACTTGAAGGAAATCTTTCAGGCTTACCTAGACATTGGATTCAAGTTTCAACAAATGATATATATTATTCAGACGGGATGCTTTACGCCGAAGCATTGAGAGAGTTGGGAGTGAAGGTTGAGCTGGATATTGTGGCTGGTTGGCCACATACTTTTTGGTTGAAAGCTCCGGAGCTGGAGAGAGCAGTACAGGCGGAAGTGGATATGATCAACGGACTAAGGTGGCTCTTTGAGGATGTAAGCAGTGCGTAAGGAGTGAAGTCAAGTACCAAAGAATTAAAAATAGGATTAATATAAATGCCCATCCAGTAGAGCGCGCGAAGTATGAGCTCTTTACAGGAAATTCCCGAAATTTGGGACGTTTCTTAACTGATGCTATCTTGGAAGACGTGTAGGATTACCAACAAGCCAGAACTATTATTGCATACACTTTCAAGAGCTTGTAGATTCGATTGTCTCACATAATGTGAAACATCACAGGGGGAAAAGAGTTGATAATCAAGAGGCCGTGACAAAAAAAATTGGCGGCTTCCAGGAACTTGTGGTGATATGTAATATGTTACAACAGAGCACTTGAGTACCGAGATGATGAAATATTACTGTGCATCACTGGTGGGATGACCGGTCAATATAAGTACAGTGTTTTATATTCATTCTAATGGAAAGGAAGAGTGTCACGGATGAAAAGACAATCATCACACCACGAAGATATGAGTAGGGGATCAAACAATCCTTAGATATATAAATGCAATATTAATTAATTATTGGCAACTATGGACGGTGTGAACGGGGCTGAAGATCGACTTATCGCGGAACTTCTATTAATATAGTTAGCAAATGCCAGCCAACTACTTGTATTTGATCTGCTATTGAAAATGGCGTGTCTCAGTGATCTTGGTGAGTTTTTGTGTTCATGCTCCGAAGAGCTCACGATTTTCAGTGCTTTTTTCTTAATCATTGACGGGTGATGTATTTAACTGCAGGAATTGAAGAAATAGACCTACACTGTATGGGATGCGCCCAGACTTGGGCGTCCTCGCAAATTATCGAAGTACGCTTTGAGGTCGGACCGTGGATGGCATAGCATGTATTGCGGATGAGAGCCTACTATGTTCTTCAAGATGTTAGCCAGGGATTCCTGCATCTCAGATAAACAATGTTTTCAGGATCCAAAGAAATTCAGTATATGTAAGAATTAAATTTCATCTAATTGGACGATATAGCATCCCCGGCGAGGGAGCCACCGAACAAGATCAATCGCAAATTATATCATCATAAAAAGGGATGAGAAGAGACCATAGGGGAAGTGTGAGAACTTACAGTCGTGAAACCATTCTGTGGTCATAAATTCAAGGAAGTAAGAACTTGGTGAAACTTTTTGAAGATAGAGGTTGAGGTCGAGAATCTTCGCTTTCGCTTTTCTTTTCTATGGCGCACACTACTGCATGGATGCCTTAGGCATCACAACCCTATCACGTGTATTCTTCGCTTAAGATCCACGTCGTTGATCCCACCAACAATTTTTGTAGAGAGGTACTTTAACGCCAAAAGACAAATCGACAAACCCGCCCAGTGAGTCTGCCACGAAAGCAAAAAACACAAGACTTCATCAACTAATAGATCGGTTGTAGAATCAATCACAATGGGAGACGCAGAAATCAAGGCATCCTCCTGGCGGCTCGTGGAAGTTGGACGTATTGTCCTCATCCACGGAGGACCATCCGACGGAAAGCTGGCAACTATTGTTGAAATCATCGACCACAAGCGCGTACGTGGATTTGAAGGGATTCTGAAGCTTGGAGAACAAGTATTGACGTGAAATAGGCCCTTATTGATGGACCATCTACCTCCACCAAGACCGCCGTTCCCCGTCAATCAATCGCCCTCGCACAACTCATCCTTACACCTTTGATTCTAGCTAAGCTTCCCCGGGCTGCGAGAACTGGTGTCGTCAAGGCGCAATGGGAGAAGGCTGGTATTGAGGCAAAGTGGCAGGAGAGTGCATGGGCGCAGAAGCGTACACAAAAGGAGAAGAGACGAGCTTTGACCGACTTCGAGAGATTCAAGGTTATGCGTTTGAGAAAGCAAGCACGATTTGAGGTCCGGAAGTCGTTGGCAAAGGTCAAGGCTGCTGCGAAGTAAATGAGTTGATGGACTGGGTTGGGGCGAGCATGGGATTGCATTAGGTTGCTGCATTCATTTGCCTTCCTCGGAGCTTTGTATCCTACGTCAGGTTTTGACAGGCGTCTAGAGCATATGAAACTTCAAAAGACATAAAAACTCTAGAAAAGAGAGCATCTGTGATTTGACTTGTTGCTACATGGGATAGATACTCAGTGCTCCTAATAATAAGGCTCTACAAACTGCCCACTCTTTCATAAAACAATAACCCACCAGTAATATGAATAGATTAATTATTTTGACCCGTTGTAAGAGAATTGCATTCCATGTGATACCGATTTACCTCACAATAAATCCGCTGCAGAGGAGAAATCTGGGGCAAGTTTGTGAGGCTCTGAGGCTCTTCCGGCAGCCCACCATTTAGGCGAACAGACACCCACCCGAGTATCTTGACAAACTTCGTTCGCCGTAACTCCAACCAAACAAAACATCTGCCAACCCTCATACATTCAGTAGTGAGTAATACAATTCATTGATCAGCTTCAAACCCCACGGAGCATTCTAAGGAGCAAGGTTATAACCACGCACATTGGAACCACATTCCAGCAATTTATTGTGGCTGCTGCAAAATCATGATCTTGGAGGTCACATCAGCTAATTTTGCTACTAGACCTACCTGAAACCATGGCAAACCCACGTATCGAAGAAATAGAGGAGGAAGAGGTCCCAACCAAGACCACCACAGCGGAAGATGCGGACTCCGACAGCGACGATTCTGAGATTGAGGCGGGCGAAGGAGACATCTCTACCGGAGGTGGATTGGTCGTTCACTCTCGCAACGAGAAGAAGGCACGCAAGTTGATCAGCAAGCTGGCTTTGATTAAAGTTCCTGGTATCACTAGAGTTACATTGAGACGCCCAAAGAACGTAAGTAGCTCCCGATTGAGCTGGTTTGATATTTCCTCAAAACTAACCTCTCAATTAGATTCTGTTTGTTATCAACAACCCAGAGGTCTTCAAGACTGCAAGTGGATCTACTTACATGTAAGGAATACAACTCTTGCATTGATCCTGGAGCCTAGCAAATCATTATTGTTGTTGAAATAAGTGGTTGCGCATCTACAAATTTTCCGCAGCATTTTTGAACGCTTCATTGTGCCCTGGCGTTGACAATGCAACCACTGAATCCTGTTCTATCGTCGTTTAATAGCGAGAAGCGTCTTATGAAGGTATACGGCCATATGCTAACATATAAACAGTGTTTTTGGTGAGGCTAAGATTGAGGATCTCAATTCTCAAGCACAGGCTTCTGCTGCTCAACAATTGGCTGCCCAAGACTCCCACGACCACGCTGGTCATGACCATGCCGGTCACGACCACTCTGGACACGACCACGGAAAGGGAAAGGCTATTGACCAGGGAGATGAGAAGAAGGATGACGATGAGGATGATGGGGAGGAGGTTGATGCCACAGGTCTTGAGGACAAGGACATTGAGCTTGTCATGACTCAAGCAAGTGTCTCGCGCAACAAGGCTGTCAAGGCACTCAAGGAGAATGACAATGACATAGTCAATTCAATTATGGCTCTGAGTATATAAGTTCATTAAGCAAGTCATGCCTGCCTGCTTTTGGCTCTGTATGGCATGACTTTGCGATGGGGATACGAGGCCAGCATCAAAAGCAAAATGTACTCTGATAACTGGGAATATTTGCATTGCGAGAAGCATAAATGAATATCTGAACCCAATCCTTGAACGAGTGATTGACTATATACTTCGTACTCTCGACAGCCCCTTGCTTCGCACCCACCAACATTCAATGTGATTGCTATAAATTCCCTCCAAAAGTTAAGTCCTCCGAATAGTAGACGTGCTCTGTATCCTGTTTACACCGATTCTCATACGGAGCTCATCGGGGACCTGAAGATCACGTGACTACAGTTTGGCTTTGCCGAGCTTGTCTGGCTTTGACGACAACCTCGAAAACAACAACTACCACTCATCAATCCTCCCATCACCTACAAAATGGCAGCCGGAGTAAGTTCAATTGCTCAATCACGTTCGCTTGTTTCTATGCTGTAGTCTCTAGTGTTTGGCGAATGTGCTGGCCGTACCCTTCCCCGAATCGCTCTGATGCATTCGAGCTTTTCCTTGCAATTGCAGCTAACATTTACTCTGCCACAGCGCAGCGCAGCACTCAAGCTTGACTGGGCGAAAGTTACCAGCTCTCTCGGTCTCCGTGGCCAAACCGCAGCCTCCCTTCATGCCTTCAAGAAGCGCAATGAAGATGCTCGCCGCCGGGTTCAACTCCTTTCAGAACAGCCATCTAAGGTCGACTTCGCACATTACCGCTCTATCCTCAAGAACACGGCCGTAATCGACGAGATTGAGAAACACTTCAGCACATTCAAGCCCGCGACATATGATGTTGGACGACAGATCAAGGCGATTGAGGCGTTTGAGGCACAGGCTGTGAAGAATGCGGAGGAGACCAAGGGCAGAGTGGACTTGGAATTGAAAGATCTGGAGAAGACATTGACGAACATTGAGACGGCCAGGCCATTTGATGAACTCACTGTGGTATGTAATCTTGTGGTGATACAGTTGGGATCTATGGAGGGGGCTAATTCGGGTTGTGTTTATAGGATGAGGTTGCAGCTGCTCAACCCCAGATCGATGAAAAGACCTCGCAACTTGTTTCTAAGGGACGCTGGTCTGTACCAGGGTACAAGGTATGTTTCTCGCACAATCTACAGGAAAGTTCAATATTGACCAACCAACAGGAGAAATTCGGTGACCTCTCTATACTATAGACAAATACCGCGCCTTCTTTCCTATGTTATCTGTACTAGTGTAAATAGAGAACCGTTAAACGAAGCAGAAAATTACCCAGTGTTTCCACTTCCATCTCCGGGCATTAATATACTTACAAGCTATCTCATCAGCTTGAGACCTTTCACATTTCACATTTCTATCTTAGAGAGTTGCTATATCAAAAGGACATTGCCCTATCATAAATTAGTTATGCTTTTGTTTCTTATAACGCCATTCCTCTTCTTCGACTCTGTTCGTCAGCTTTCCTTCTGACTAATAAGCTACTGCGCAAGATATAAGTTGAGATAGTGTTATTGGGAAAGATCTAAGTATTCGTTTGGAATTTCCTGCCGTCTATGATACAAAGTGCCCCACGCAATACATAGTAAATGGTGCTTACACTTGCACGAAAACCCCCTTCTAACGCTTACACGTTACAATAGCCCAGTGAAGATCTAGTTGGATACTCTCCTTGCTTTTGTAAGATGAGGCAACCAGACCTAATCGATAAACAAAGTCTCCGACTCTTCCTCAATCCCATCTGCTCTATTCAAATCCCTTTTTATTGACTCAAACAAAACCTTAGCAACAGACGGTGGCACTGCGTTCCCAATCTGTTTTCGGATGTAACTCCCTTTAAAAACATGGGTGGGCGGAAATCCTTGTAACACAGCGTATTCCCTCTCCGTGAAGTCTCGTTTCCCTGAGGGATGATAATTCTGACCGCCGGAACATGTCATTGCTCGAGGTAAGATAGAATCACCATCCCAGGGAGGCTCATTCTTCTCCCTCAGATCATTAACATTATGATTAGGGGCGTCTCGGTGGATTTGACGTAGGGTTTGGTTGACGGTAACGAAGCGTTTGAGACCGCCTTCACCGTTACGTGAATGCGTTGCAGCAGGCATCCTAGGTAATATTTCGCCGGGACTAAAAAGTTAGCCATATAAGCTCGCTTTCTAGAGTGCTGCTTACCATGATGCTATCATTATCAACCGTTTTCGGCTTTGTGGGAGTCCCTGTTGAATGTCAGTGAAGTGAGGTGATGCATAAACGAATTGACATACCCAATCTGCAAGTGGAACAACAGCCCATCTCAGGGAGAAATCAAGGGATGTGAACATTTGGATCAACGCAGCAAGATACCACATAAATTGTGTACGCATAATACCAAACGTTTGCTCAAGAGTGACTACTCTTGGTTTGGCAATCTCAATCACATCCCGAACTGCGAACAAAGTAGCAGAGTTTTCCTCATCCTTCTTGCCGATGGTTGAGTGAGCAACCGAGAAAAACTGACAAGGTGGAGATAGGTGTAGGATATCTACCTTCATCTTCAGCTTATCTGGATTTTGCTGTGCTAATTGAACAAATGTGCTAGAGTCAACTTCATAGATCTCTGCATCAGGAAAGTTTGCTCTCCAGCTCGCGCAGGCATGAGTATTGATATCAAATCCCCATTTCACTTTAAGGCCAGCCATAATAGCTCCTCGTGTTGTGCCTCCAGTACCGCAGAATGCATCACCATAGGTTAGCATTTGGCCAGGACCTCTAATCCTAGAAAGACTCGGTGATGATCGTGTTCCAGCTCGGATGGACCCTGAGAGTGGCGGCGTAGCAAGACCGAAATTAATTGGCATTGAGTGTTTTGGCGTGACTGGAACTGAAAGAGCTTCAAGATCGATAACTTTGAGGGCATTAACATCGTGATGAGAATTAGACCATGAAGAAGTGTGGGAAATGTTGATGGCTATTCCCTCTTGCTGAAAAGAACCTTGGAAATTACTTTCTCTGAACCGGAAGGGTTGATAGCTGCCTCCCAGAACAGTGTCCCCACGCCATTCGAACCGTCTCTCTACATCCGTCGATGCGATAGTACCCTGGCTTTCGTTTGCTCTGATGTGTTCTAGCGTTCGCTCACAGTACTCATTACGATATCTGTGACTTGCTGTGGCGTATTTACACGTGTATTTCCACCGCACTGTCAATCCTCCATTTAAAGAAGCCTCGAGCTGACTCTGGAAATCTGTAGTGGTGACATTTCTATCTAGAGGGAACTTCTGGTTGGTAGAGCGAACGTTGCGAATTTTCTTGACTTCAGTTAGGGAGACTTCGTTAACACACTGCTCAAGCAGTGGCCGAGGGTCGTCTAGGTCCAGCTCGTAGAAATAACACAATTCATTCAGCTTCTTTTCCAACATGCCATTCATTGCACTACATCTTTGTAGGCGGTAGCCACGAAGTAGGATTTCGTTTTTATTCAGGTGGCCGATGATCGCTTGGATATGAAGAAAGTCTCCATCCGTAAGCTCCACATACTTCCCTGGACGAAGTTGAAAAGATTGTTTGCCAGAATTAGCCTGGATAGAATCCATGAGCTTGTATGGAGCCACAATTCCGGGATTCCGCTGGGGGTAGCTTTTTCTTCGGCGCTCAGATGAACTGGAACTCTTAACAGTTGAGGAGACGACACCAGCTTCTTCTTCGTCATCTTCAATTTCGACGAGGATATCATCTAGCCCCGGCTGATATTTCATGCTTCGGCTTAAAATATGCGGGTCATAGTCTATTGCCTGAGTTTTTCCTGAGATATTTTGCTCTTTCGACACGGTTTCAAGACTATCTTCAGCACGTAAATCAATTGGTGAAGCTGCATTTCCAAATCTTCGAGCCATTACGGAACGGTGCAAGGAGGGTGAAGCAGAGCTGCAGCGAGATGACTGAGATGATATCATCGGAGATGGGAGACTTTTCCTCGACGAAGATCTTGACAAATAGCTTGGAAATGAAGTGCTTAATGATCCATTGCTACAGTTGGAAGCGGTAGATGGATTTCGCTCCAAGATCGTAGTTTTTGAGCCTTGATTTTGCAACAATGAATCTTTAATATAGATTAGCTATCATATATACCCTAGAAATATGGAAGCTTACCGTAATTACAGATCTCCAGATCTGCCTCTGGTGCAGGGTGAGCAAAATCGCCAGCTGCGGGCGCAGAAGCACTATCAATCATCACGCAGTCGTCATCGTCAGCAATGACAATTATATCTTCATTCTCATCAATCATGATTAACTCTCGCAATGGAGAGACAGGCATGGTTGGAGATCGTGTAAAGTCAGGACCTTGTAGGGGTGTGGGTTTTCTTGAAAAGGAAGGGGAGAGTATCCCTTTGTGCAAAGGATTAGCTTTGCAAGACGAGGATGACCAAAAATTCACTGACCATGGCAAGTAGATACCTTTGCCTAATATATACTAAGAAGCTATCGCTTGGCACTTGTAAAACCTAAAGCATTCTTGAGCCAGATGCTTTGTAAACTCGCCTCTTCAATGTCCCAGCAATCTTGCAAAACTGAACAGTATTGAACGTTTCAAAACCACCAATTGGCTAAAGAGTGTATGCATCACCTGACTGGTTGTGGGTGTTTGCAGAAATATCTAATTGATTTGAATGATGCTTCAGGCTAACCCTTGTGGGTATGTAAAGAATACAGAAGAATCCGAGAACTTTTCAACACAAAGACGACTCTTTTTCTCACCTCTTAGAGTATTTGCCTAAACATGTTTGCAACATGTAATACAGGCTAGCATAACGTTACTAATCAAACCCAGATACATAAAGAAAAGCCAGGATGTTGCCGAATAATGAGTTGATGGCTTCCACATACTTGTCATCTACCCAATAAGTTAAATGCAAGAGAAAATTGCATTGAAAGAAATATGGGTCACTAATTTGTAACAGATGTCGGAAGTAGTGTAACTACAACTTCCATATCAGCGAGGACGATTTCATGATCTCGTCTAATAAAAACTAGAGACCATGGCAATAAAATCTATTGGGAGTATTAGAAACGAAGTAAACACTAGTGTGGAGAGCGGACACAAAGTAAGGACACAAATTAAGGACACAATTACCCAAACAAATACGGCAGTTCATTTGTATACCTCTGGTCCCCCATCATGGACTCATTATGTGAGGAATGGATGTTCAGATATATATCAATTGTTCTCCAAGTACCTCCGTAACGTGTCACGCTATTAACGAAAACAGTGCAGCCTTATCTTTCAGGTACCCAATGGCCATTGCCAATCTACGGTGGCCCGTTCATAACCGAGGGTGAAAGGTTTTTTTATTTGACCTCCGATTTTTGGAGTGGGAGGTTTTTAAATCTGAAAAGATGTATCAACCAACCTGTCCACCAGCAAGTGCCTCGAATTTGAGGAGGCTCCAGCCTGCACCATTCACCACTGTCATCTTGACTTTGACACACGCTCTGCCTATCGATTGAAGCCCCATCTTTGTCGGTTTCTTTCCGAATACTCCCTAAATTAGACCCCTCCTTCCCCCACCACTACCACCAACCACCTCTACCTATACTTTGCTCTCGCAGCAGGACAAGTAACAGGAGACAAACCTGAAGACTCAGAAAGGACTACTCTCTATCTGCTTTGTTTAATCGAAGTAAGCCACCTGGTAAGAAGCTGTTTTATTCTTTGATCTCCTATGGGCCTTGCTTCATGATGACCAAAAAATTTAAAAATGTTAGACTTCCGAGCCAACTCTGCGGATACAAATTTGAACTGAATTATGCAATCTCTCTGTTTTAATATGTCTTATATTTTTATCTACATGTACTGATTTGTCAGATATAGCTTTTGCATTTAGCCTTTGTTTCAACAGCTAGCAAAGATGTGTGGAATTCTCGGTGTCATTCTTGGAGATATCCACGACCCTACCACTACTACTGCTGCGGCAGATCTTCACGATGCTCTTTACTATCTCCAACACCGAGGTCAAGATGCTTGCGGCATCGCGACCTCTGCCGGCGGAAGAATCTACCAATGCAAGGGTAATGGAATGGCCTCTAAGGTTTTCCACGATGGATCTCGTGTTCAGGATCTGCCAGGCTTTATGGGGTTGGGACATCTCAGATATCCTACAGCGGGCAGCAGCGCCAGCGCAGAGGCCCAGCCATTCTATGTCAACAGTCCTTATGGTATCACTCTTGCCCACAATGGCAATGTCATAAATGCCGACGAACTACGAACGTTTCTCGATGTCGAAGCCCACCGTCACGTCAACACCGATAGCGATAGTGAAGTTATGCTAAATGTTTTCGCAAATGAGTTGAACGAGACTGGAAAGCGCCGAATTGATGAGGAAGATATTTTCAACAGCTTGCAACGAATGTATGGAAGAACTAAGGGAGCATGGGCTTGTACCGCAATGATCGCTGGGTTTGGTATCCTAGGTTTCCGAGACTGTCATGGTATTCGTCCTCTAATTCTTGGCTCGCGACCTTCTGGTACGCTTGAAGGAGCTATGGACTATATGTTGGCGTCGGAGTCTGTCGCATTGCGACAACTCGGGTTCAAAAATTTCGTTGATATCCTTCCTGGGCAAGCTGTCTTTATCGAAAAGGGAAAAGGCCCAGTATTTCGCCAGATTGCTCCGCAATTAGCCTACTCACCTGACATTTTTGAGTTTGTTTATTTTGCAAGGCCCGACACGGTCATCGATGGCATCAGCGTCCACCGAAGTCGGTTGAATATGGGCTACAAATTGGCAGACAAGATCCGTCAAGTCCTCGGAGAGGAAGTCGTCAAATCTATCGATGTTGTCATCCCACTTCCGGAGACTGCCAATACCTCCGCAGCAACTGTCGCCGAACGCCTCAAGATCCCTATCTCCCATGCCTTCGTCAAGAACCGTTATGTTTTCCGCACGTTCATTATGCCAGGCCAGTCTGGGCGACAAAAGTCTGTTCGGAGAAAGCTTAGTACTATCGATACTGAGTTTGCCGGCCGCACAGTTCTTCTTATTGATGATAGCATTGTTCGAGGTACTACAAGCAGAGAAATCGTCAGTATGGCTAGAGATGCCGGTGCCAAGAAGGTTATATTCGCCTCCTGCTCTCCACCAATCACACACCCTCACATCTACGGCATTGATTTAGCATCACCACACGAGCTTGTAGCGCACAATCGAGACAGGTTTGCAATTGCTAAACACATTGGTGCCGAAGAAGTGGTTTTTCAATCCCTCGATGACCTGAAGGCCGCCTGTGCCGAGCTTTCACCTAGAGACCCAAAGACACAAGATTTTGAGGTTGGTGTTTTCTGCGGAAAATACGTCACACCGGTCAGCGATGGTTATTTTGACCATCTTGAGCGCATTCGGGGTGAGAGCAGAAAGCTGAAGACCCTAGAAAGTGCTAAGGAGGCTGTCCTGCACGGTGTTGCCGGAGAGATGGAACTAGAGCTTATTAAGAATGGTGTAGCAGTAGCTAACAATGGTCAAATTGTTCCAGCTGATAGCAATGGAAAGGCTGCTAATGGGGATGCAAAGGGACATGAGAGACGTAAGCGAGAGCGAGAAGACTCTGATGGACCTGCGGTAAGAGACCGCCAGGATATCAGGTATGTTCCCACCACCACAATCGACCTATGATAGCTGCTTACTTCTGGAACAGTTTACACAACTGGGCAACAGAACCTCAACGAGGCTACGAATAAATTTGTAACGATTTGTGCATTTCGGCGTTAGGCTTTTTTTTTAGCATTGTACATATAGGAGGCTGCATAACTGGATGGTTGATTTCAATATACAAAGGAACTATAGGAAAGACCACGCGGTTTTATTTTGCTAGTAGTCACTGGCTGCTAGATTATAGACAAAGGCGGAGTTGTGTTTCATTACATCATATAAGATGAAACGAATCCAATAACTTTACCACACAAGCTTCATTTTTCACCTTGTCAAACTATCATATGGTTGTCAGACTTGCACACCATGAGTATCTAATCCACCTTGATCAATTGCTACTCTTCAAATTGTACTACACCTTTTGCTCATCAAAATCCCATAATATTGCTGTTGATGGCTCCTTCAACCACAATGCCGAATGTAGCGGCGACAGAAATAATATTCCTCTTTTTACCACTTCATTTGTACCACCATCAAATCGCGACTATGCCATCTTGACCTGGCCACTATCAAAGGCTCCTACGTTGGTTATAACTCTACGAGCCAACTCATGTTATATTTTCCGGTCCAATTGATGCGCCTTCTCCTTCGTGCTAACCCTCCGGCTGCAAAACTGTAGTTCCAGAGGGTCGTCTGACCCAGTCAATGGAATTCATTCCTGATTGGTATACCGTCTTCAGGAAGCAAATAGTGACAAGGGCATTTTCTAGCTGCCTGGGCTAACCCTATCTGACATCGCAATTCCGAGAGTGGGAAGCGCCTCCTACTGGTCTCTTACCTACTCCGATCCGTTCGGATGACTGCCGAAAACTCTATATAAGCACTACATCTAAATTGATCTATCAAAACCACAATATCACATTCACAGTAAAGAAAAACACCTCCAACTATGCCAGAACATTATTATCTCACAGCTTCCCAAGCTGTGGCGCTGATGAAAGATGGCTCTCTTTCAGTTGAAGATTATGCTAAATCTCTACTCTCTCGAATTAAAGCGCGTGATGAAATCGTAAAAGCATGGGCATTCCTAGATCCCGAGTTTGTTCTTGAGCAAGCCAGACAATTAGATCAAATTCCCGCAGAGAAGAGAGGGTTGCTTCATGGAGTTGCCGTTGGTGTGAAGGATATGATTTTGACAAAAGGTTGGTCCTGCTACTTTGTGATTTGGAGCAAACAGAGAGAAAACGGACTAATGTCATACAGACATGCCTACGGCTTTTAATTCGGATATTTACAGAAATGATCCTGTTAGGGGTGTGGACGCGGCATGTGTCATTACCTTGAGAGCTGCAGGTGCTCTCATTTTTGGTTCGTATATATGGAGACTAGATTAGCGACGGAATTGACATGGAAATGTTGACTTTCCTAAACAGGGAAAACTACAACAACCGAATTTGCAGCCATTGCTGATGGGGGTGGCCCATCAACGAACCCTCACGATTCAAGAAGAACACCAGGAGGGTCCTCCTCTGGGTCTGGTGCCGCAGTGGGCGATTTTCAGATTCCAATTGGGCTTGGGACGCAGACTGGCGGTAGTACGATTCGCCCTGGTTCATTTAACTCAATATATGCATTCAAGGTACAGCCATATGAAGATCTAATGACATATAATACTAATATTGTAACAGCCAACTTGGGGGGCCATCTCGCGAGAAGGCCTTGCACAATTTTCTATGACTTGCGATACTTTAGGCCTTTATGCACGTTCAGCTGAGGATCTGGAGCTTCTTTCGAAAGTCTTCCAAATCGCGGATGATGAATCAGTACCCTCCTCGCCATTTCCTCTCAAGTCTGCTAAAATTGCGTTCTTGAAGACTAATGTGTGGCCGAAAGCAGGTCCTGGCACTAGGACCGCATGGACGAAAGCACAAGGGCTCCTGAAGAAACACGGAGCTAGTGTAGAAGAAATCGACCTTCCGATTGACTTTGAGAACATCAAGGACTGGCATGCAAATGTGCTGGCGGGGGAAGGTAGAACCTCGTTCCTTGGAAGTAAGGTCTCCATTATCTTCATGATGCAATTGCAGCGCTAATTTTATGGTTGTAGATTACCTAATTGGAAAAGAAAAGATGCATCCTAAAATCACATGCCACGTGGAAAATACCAGTCCAAGACTAAGCCGGAAAGCTCAACTTGAATCCTATGATGGCTGTGCAAGACTTCGTCCAGTATGGGATGAAATTGCAAGCAAATATGATATAGTAATCACGCCTAGTGTTGTGGATGAAGCTCCTCTTGGGATCACGAATACTGGTGATGCTGTGAGTATTATCTAAATTACAGGCATAGGCTTCGTGCTAACGATAATGATAACAGTCTTTTTGTAGCATGTGGACCATTTTACAAGTACCTTGCCTAAATGTTCCTGGGTTCGCAGGAGAGAATGGATTACCCATAGGGCTGACTCTCGTTGGTCCTCGATATACTGATTTGAGAGTGTTGCATGTTGGGAAGGCTGTTGGGGAGGTGTTTGAGGCGGAAGGTGGATTCCAGTCCAAGCTTTTTAATACATAGTTATTTGGGGAAAAGAGCAATTGAAGTTTTAGACTCAAATATCAATCCCCGTATATTCAACATGCAGGCTGCCGTGGGATGTATTTCGCTGGAACTTGAGTTGGTCCCTTTTGAGTCATTCAAGAGAACTCAATAATTTGACTCTATACATCGGGGTAGTGACATTGGAGCTATCACCTCTTATTGCTGTGTTCAGTTGAAGCTCATAATCTATACTCCAGAATGATGTTCTTTATATGATACAAGAAAGTTATTGGACAGCGCATAGTCTGCTTCTTCCTCCATCACCCCTCCTGTATCAAAGGTGCTGCTCACCCTCAATTTCTTCACCTCACCTCTCACCTCGCTTTCTATCGAGTCACGTAAATTGTTTGTCATGCCAAGCCTGGGCTGTCAAGCGCATCTAGTCTTGGGATGTAGGAGGTTGGAAATATTTCTCATTATTACGAAAATAGATGATCTTGGTAGTATTATCTGCCTCTCAGCTCCTACGAGATGTGAGAGAGCAGCAGAAGAGCATGCAATGGTTGCCCCTTTGATGATACTATGAATACTGCTGCTGCTGGGCGCCACAGGGTTCTCAGCCAGGCATTATAACTTAAGAGTTATTGGAAATTTAAGAATTGGGTATAATATCTGAATATTATTAGTAATTTGATCGCAGGTTACAGTGTTTTAGCTACGCGGTACATGCACATGTTGGCTTTTCGATTTAGGTACGCACCACGACTTTTTTGATAAGGCTAGCAAATAATGACTTGCAATATAAATCTACATTATATCGATAGACATCAGTTTTGATAGTCTTTTTAAATTTAGGGACCGCAACTTTACTACAAATAATCATTTCTTGTATGAAAAATTACATAAAGACCAGCACCGCTTGATTCCTCGTCCCAGCTCTACCGCTCGTAAAAGAGCTCGCTTATAAGGAGAGAGCTCAGATAGCCTCGACTAGTTGTCTAGTTTATCTTATCACCAGACTGTCTGATTTGTTTCCAATATATTTTACAAGCATTTATGCAAGCAAGCACCTAGGCAGCCTAAGGCAACGTAGTAAGAGGGATTGATTGACCTTAGAAACTGGATTGCGAAGTTTGAGCTTCCAAACATTTTCTATTTGCTATAAAGGTAGCGGAGTCTGTATGTGCAAGCCTTAAGTCGATCATTAAATCTCTATTAGATTCAGAAACAATTGAACAGAACCTTCCTTTCATCATTCGATTAATTTTTGTTCTTAATTCAACTTGTTCGTGAATTCCGGAATATACGCAGTCCTCCTTAGGAGTGTACCTAAATAAGGAAGTTTAGAAAAACTGTAATGTCTCTCCCCATACAATCAGCCATAGCATCTATATGTTCGTGAAAAATTTAACAATATAATTTGAAGTACGGAGTGTGGAATTTATTTCGTGGCTTGTAGCACACAGGTTGTGTTTTATTTCCTCCTCTTGCGGGAAAGGACTGATATGCGGGAAAAGAAAAGGTTACACCACAAGAACGGTTCTTCGGTCGAATATGGCCGAACATTACCATCGCTAAGCATCCTCATTATTGATTGCATTTATATCTAATGTTACGGTAGAAATAAATACTCGATAGAAGTTGACATTAGTTAAGTGGCCAGGAAGGCTAACTAACCATCGTGGCGGCTGACCCCTGTTAGTCTAATCGTCATGACTGCCACTGGTCGGGACTTGCTCTTTCTCCATCGAGGCTTCATTTACAATTCTATTCTCCAGACCAGAATTTTCAGATTCAAGCTTGTTTATGATTGAAACCTTCAATTGGTATACACTTCCCTTTTATATATTCCTTTTTTTCGCATAGTCATTCCCTTTCAAAACAATGCGTCATCTCTCTTTGAATCACATGAAGACTTGACTGATCATTGAGCTCTTCTAGACCCAAACCAAGATTTATATTTCTACACATATCAGTTAAAACTCAAACCGGTAATTACGGTGCTCTCAATAACGTCACCGAACCCCTTTCCTTCCAAATTGAAGTCCTGGAACATATGGTCACGTGGTAGAGGGTAATATATACGAATTGCTGTTTGTTCCAATAGTTGTCTAAGAATTCTTCAAAGCTAATTCTTGATACCATAGCCTACATTCATGATTTGAATACCTTTGCCAGCTAAAAGATTCACATATTGTTAAATCAGAACGAGGCAACATCACAAAAGTACACCAACCAACAAGAGATCCAGAGTTCAAGCATCCGTCCACGGTAACCAGGCTTTCCATACCAGAAATACTTGAACACTGAGCCATATTATTTCATTGTCTTGGGTCATTACGTGAAAGATTTATTGGGTGTCGAAACTCATTTTTCATTAATGGAAACATGAAATGACATAGGACTCTTTCACTACTGGAAATACTTTCTCCTTTCATAATCACAACACCATCATATCAACGAATCGTTTGAGATCAGACGTACTTTTCATCTGAATTCATGTTAAACACAAACATCTGGACTAAGGAGTGAATTAAGGAAGGCTTTTCACAATAGGTAACAAATAACTCAAAAGGGTCGGCAAGTAGATGAACAAATGTATGACAACAGTGGAGACTCAATCTCACTTGGCCCCAGTGGTTTTTTAGAGATACAATCTGACCCCTTTTAAGTAGATCTTATTTTTGTTCGAGATAGACCCCTTCATCAACGCTGCGTTAGAACGATCATCCATCGGCTACTAGAAAAAGATTATCGGCCATATACTTGAAAATTAGATCTATTTTTTGTTCACCTTTCAGACACCTCGCTTTCACCAATATCCGGCAACTCCATTTCCAGATCTTTACCTTTCTAGGAATTCACTTTTCGGGAATTCACCCTGAGGGAAACCCCACCTGGATTTTGCAAATATATATATCTTTGTCCCCGAACTAATCCTTCTGTAATCTCTAACTGTCAAGCCCTTATTTTTTAGCATTGCACTATATACAGAATTTGATTGCATCTGAACTGTTTTACATTACTGGCACAGCACACTCTAAACCGCAAAATCTTCACTTGTTCTCATTAATAGACTGAGAATACATAGCCAATATGCGAACACGAGCGGCCGAGAAGCATAATATCAATCTCAAAACAGCAGCCACGCTATCTTCTTCACCCAATACACCCACTACACCCACTACACCCTCTACACCAACCAAGAAGTCAAAGTTGAGTGCAGTTGCGAGGCAGAGTCAGGAAGCTCCAAAGAAAATCAAGGTCATTAAGTCAGTAAAAGGCGAGTGGGATAAACTGCCTCACGGCATTGGCAAGAAAGGAGATCTTGTTCCTGACGATCCATTTGTCAATTATGACACAGTGGAAACAGATGAGTTTTTAATACCGACCAGGCAGAAGGAAGGTAGGTTGTCAGATATATAACCCGTTCAAATTACTAGTTCTTGCTAATAACAGTTCTAGAGGCACCACCTGTCTCTTCCTTGTCAGCAGCTAAGGAGAACAATTCACTTCAAATAGATCTACTTGAGATTTCTCAAGTTGTGGACCAAAAAATAAAAGACCACTTGCATGATGAGACGCTTCCAAAGGTGGAAAAGAAAAAGCGAAACCAATACGGCCTCACTCCTGGATCCACGCCATTTCCTGAACACATCGGACCAATAGCAAAGGAATGTGAGAAGGCAAGTATTACATTACTCAAAATATTGAGTTTATTATCATTCATGAGACTGACCCGAGATCTGTCAGGTAAATCGATTGCTCTCTGAACTACACGGAAAATTTGAACAACCAGAATTAATTCCAGCTCCATCATTACTCGTAGCAGGATGTGGCGAGGTCCCAGATCCTATTGATGCTATCCTTAGAACTCTATTGAGTGCAACAACAAGAGCTATAAACTCCAATCTTGCACTTTCAGGTGTGTACTCTTTATGTTTACGACCTTTCATAATATGAAGATTTCATATTTCTATGGGTTTTACTACATATTCTTACCGAATAATGTAGGTCTTCAGCGTCGATACGGTCTACAAGAGACGGGAAAAGGCAAAGGAAGCATTAAGTGGAACGATGTTCGAATAGACAGTCTACCGAATATTGAGACAGCAATCAAATCAGGTGGCCTTGCACATGTCAAGGCTATATCGCTTAAGAAGGTCACCAATCAAGTATACCTTGATAATCTTCAGAGACTTCAAAAGCTCGTCAAAGAACGCTCTGCTACCGAGTTCAAGGAAAATGCTACAACTCTTCTCGATATCGAGATTGCCGATCTCCTGATGAATCCCCTTACACTTGAGTGGCTCTACAGTATGACAACAAATGAGATAATGGAGTACTTGACTAGCCTTCCAGGAGTTGGGGTAAAGACAGCTGCCTGTGTCCTCTTGTTCAACTTTAAACGCCCTTGCTTTGCTGTAGATACACACGTCTGGCGTCATGCGAAATGGCTTGGATGGGTTCCTACGAAAGCGACGAGAGACAAGGCATTCAGTCATCTCGACTTTCTAATTCCTGACCACCTGAAGTACTCACTTCATCAACTCTTCCTCCGACATGGCAAGTCTTGTTTTCGATGCAAAGGCAATACCAAGCCGGGTAGCAAGGAGTGGGAGCAGACTGAGTGTCCCATTGACCATCTGCTCACCCGTGATAAGGAGAATAAACACGAGGGAACGGTCTCTCCAAAAAAGTTAGTTATAAAGGCTGCTGGTAATAAGAAGCGAAAGATAGTTAAAGATGGTGACGAGGAAGACGAAGAGGGAGCCGAATGGGATGATGTTGCTATCAGGAGCTCTTCAGCAAAGGCTACTAAACGGAAGAAGTGAAAGACTGGAGTAGAAGGTGAGCGCGAGCATGGTGAATGATTCTTAACTTAGTGGGAAGGAATATGGCATGAACGTATTACAGCGGCGCATAAGATGAAGGCTATATTGCATTGCTTTTTTCCAAAGCATGGTGGACAACCAGCTCCTATGTTTTAGTTTCAGCATCCAGGTGGCTTTTAAATACATTTATATACTTAGTACCGTGAGCATTCTGGTAGTTCCCACTTCGTGCTAGAATTTTGAATACCCTTTGGAAGGCTGTTTAGCGTATAACGCCTATGAATTTAGCTTTGTAAAATGATGTTGATATTCGGTTACACTTTCTGCCTTCGATGATCCGGCCGAACAAATACCCGAGCCGAGAAAGGGGAAACGAGCTTCATATCCGATAAAGACAGGGGTGAGGTTACCTCTTCAGAAATGAAATGATTGAAGGTCAATTTGAACACAACAGTTTGTGCGAAAGTAGCACCATCCACATATTGCTCATTTTCGCCCGCTTCCGCAGTTCGTCTGTATTGCTGCACACACTACAATTGTGTCTGCAGGAATTCATGCGAAGCCAGTTCTCACAAGGCCACCAGAACCTTTACTCGCAATGAATACTAAAATGATGCCAAATGAGAACGAGCTGAATTCCGATGGCTTCTTAGCAGGCTGGACACCAGCGGAGATGTGAGTATATCTCTCTGCTGATTCCAACTGAGTCCAATTGCTAATTAAGTGTGCGATTTCCTAGTGAGCGATTGATGTATACGATATTTGCTATTGTTGCTGCGACCTTAGGAGGCCTGATTTGGTCTTCGATCAGGATCTGGGATTGGTACAAAAAGGAGCCTATTATCGCCTATGAGATTGAAATACCGACACGCCCTGCTGAACGCAAGATACTCCAGAGACCATCGATTAAGGTAAACCTCCGACACAGGCAGATTTTTGAAATATATATCTAATCGACTGCTAGGCAAGTGGCTCGACAGCTATTCAATGCTATGCTCCAGCTACAGGAGAGTTTCTTGGATTTGTAAACCCAGTTACACCGGAAGGAATTGATCGTGCGATCGATCGAGCCCATACTGCACAAAAGAAATGGGCCAAGACTAGCTTTTCCGAAAGACGACAGGTCCTGCGGTGTATACAAGCTTATGTTCTAGAGAATCAGGAGGAAATTTGCCGGGTTGCTTGTTTAGATTCCGGGAAAACCATGATCGATGCTACGCTAGGAGAGATATTAGTGACAGCAGAGAAACTTAGTTGGACTATACTACACGGCGAGAAAGCTTTGCGTCCATCTCGCAGGCCCACCAACTTTCTGATGGCATACAAATCGAACCATGTGGAATATCAACCGCTTGGAGTGGTGGCTGCTCTGGTCTCTTGGAATTATCCTTTCCACAATCTTATTGGCCCAATGATTTCTGCTATCTTCTCAGGAAACGGCATAGTAGTAAAAGTATCGGAAAGCACTGCATGGAGCGCAGCTTATTTTTCTCTTATTGTTAAAGGTGCTCTTCACGTTTGTGGTCACGATCCTCACCTAGTTCAAGCTGTAGCATGCTGGCCTCAAACTGCGAGCTATCTAACGTCACATCCTTCTATATCACATGTTACTTTCATCGGCAGTCGCCCTGTTGCTAAGCTTGTGGCGGCGTCGGCAGCCAAATCCCTCACACCGGTCGTTGCTGAGCTAGGTGGTAAAGATGCTGCTATTATCCTGGACTCCGCTCTTAAAGATCTTCCTCGTATCATCGAAATCCTTCTTCGAGGGACATTTCAAGCCGCTGGGCAAAATTGCATTGGCATTGAACGTATCATTGCACTACCTGAAGTCTATGACAAGATTGTTTCTGCTCTAGAGCCTCGTGTCCAAGCTTTGAGAGTAGGCTCTGTTTTGGATGCCAACAAAGACGCACAAGTTGACGTAGGAGCGATGATCACGGATTCATCTTTCGACAGGCTAGAGAATTTGATTAAACTTGCTGTCAACGACGGGGCAAGACTACTTGTTGGAGGCTCCAGACTCAACCATCCAATTCACCACTCTGGCCATTACTTTCAGCCGACGCTTCTCGTCGATGTGACTCAAGATATGGCTATTGCAAACGAGGAATGCTTTGGACCAGTCTGCGTTGTTATGAGAGCTAGTAAACCACAAGAAGCCTACGAGATTGCTAATGCACCCAACTTCGGACTTGGAGCCTCTGTTTTTGGAGCATGGGATTGGGCTATGAAATTGGTACTAGACAACTTAAGGTCTGGAATGGTAGCAATCAACGACTTCGCGGTTTTCTACGCTGTGCAGCTTCCCTTTGGAGGTGTTGGAGGAAGTGGATATGGCAGATTTGCCGGCGAGGAGGGTCTCAGAGGCCTGTGCAATATCAGATCTGTTAGCAACGATAAATGGGGCTGGGCAGGTATCCGTACAGCCATTCCAAAGCAAATTCAATACCCAATTCCTGAAACTGGGAAAGGCTATAATTTTACTAAATCGATAATCAACATTGGGTACGGGATTGGCTTGAAAGGAAGGATTCGAGGCTTGAAGGGCATGGTGGAGAATCTTTGAGATATTGAGTTACTCTTAAGAATATAATTATTTTAATGCCATGGCCAATTCTGGTCTGATTTACTACCCTATCTTAAAATTCAGGCACAACATCCTACGAATCAATGACTCAACATTCTTGACAAGCGAGGAATAATCATGTGGTCTTCGACGTTCAATCTACCTTTATTTCGCTAATCATCGAGTAGCAAATACAAGGGTTTTTGTTGCATATTGTACAACTTTTAGAAGCCTCTAAAGCTAGGACACCATCCCTAGTACTAGTCCAAATCGAAAGCTTAATGCAAGTTCATATGTAGGCCAATGATTGATTAGTAGTTAGGGACTATGATAGTTTGTTGCGTATCTGACGGCTTACTAGAATTTGCCACAAGAATCTTGCAGTTTCGATTCCGGGTTTAGATCAAAGGGGTTTGTTTGGGTTACATATATCTCAAGATTGTGGGTCATGCATTGAGACGAAGCGAGCTATGACCCATAGCAATTAACCATGACTAGATAACAGGCACTTGACATTCTGAAAGAGAGAAAAAATATATATACACGACTGCTTATGGTATTTCTTCAATTATTATGTATAGAGAACCGTACAAAATTGACGATAATTCGGGGGCTGGGCTAAGAAAGATTCGGTTTAGTAATCGCCCTTTTTGAGTCCTGGAATGAAGTGGCTACTAACCTTTGGCAACTCGATACGTGTATTTACATGGCCCCTTAGTGACCACTAGCTCCTCGCTCACCTCGGACTCACAGTGCAGAAGCTGTATGCCCTAACAGATTATTCTCCTTATGACACAGCTGATTGTCTCTAATTCAGGTAAAAGCGAAACATATAACCTGATCCATAACTGGTTTCCTAATGAAGGCGTGCATTTTCCAAGTTATGGAGTAACAATAGGCAAGACTATGTGGAGTAGTTTGTGGCGAAAACTTTTAGTTTTACAATTTACTCCTATTCTCTTCTTCCTTCTTGCTCTGAATTTTTGGTTGCTCGCTTAACCCCATTTTTTGGTAAGGTGAGGCATGCAATATCAGAGAGTTAGGTCTATAGTAGTTGAGCAACTGGTCCTTCCACAGTCTTCCGTAGTCTAAGTAGCATACAGTGGCTATCTTATATGTAAGGCTGCTAAAACCCTAAAATTTTGGGACTTGGTTGCAGGTGAAGGATAGTGTGAAGGATATATATAGCCAAGCCAAGAGTAAATATTCTTGCTCATAGTTGGGTCCCGTCTTTCTCGGCTGTTTCGACTAGGGAGATTGATATTGTATATAGCGATGTGTCATTCCGGGTCCTCAAAAAGTCGTTTGAGATAATGGAAAGAACTTTCGATCTCCATCGCCTCCCAATTATGTTGAGATACTGCTGTCCGTGCAATGGTGATGTCCTCATCTGTTAACACCGTTGTCGCCTCGAAGCATGATTGTGAAACATTTGGTTCACGAGCCGTACTAACTAATTCCCACTTGATAGGATCGAACCTTCCAGATATGGCAGTAAACAATCGAATGGGTACATGAAGGTACTGCGCAAATCCCCACTGTTGCAGCGAGGAATCAATCTTAGATTCGGAATCGACGTTCGCACCTGGACAGTTTCCAAGAGCCACCAAAAACTTTCTAACGTAGGCTTGAATACAAAGGCTATAGAAGACGGAAAGCCACCATGGGCCTTTTTTGCGCATATTCTCCTTCTTGAATATAACCCGTTGCAACTCGTCAAGATACAGCCCCAAATGTAAATTCAAGTTTGCAATGCACTCGATCTTGCATTGCGTTGGTTGGCAGCTTATATGGACTGGTGTATCGCAAGCACCTGAGTTGTAAAGGGGGGTTGCTTCCATGCAGCTCCGCAGACATATTAGAGACTGGGCAATCAATTGGTCCTACATTTCAATTAGTGACTATGATTTGATACGCCGTTGATGTTACTCACACTTTCTACTTTGGACTGAAATAAAGCAGCAGATTGCAACAGAGGAACCAGACCTCCCAGCGACCTTTTGAGGCGCTGTTGATATATAAGTTCCCAAGCAATTGCTAAGATGCATTCGTTGAGCGGAATCAACTCAGATAGACAATCGGATTCAACATATGAATATCGTGATCCAGCAAAACATTTCAGTGCGCCGACTCTTTCGAGCTCTGAAAGACGAACTGTTGTTGAACCTCCCTCATAGCGCGAGCCAGAAACTGCATCACCAAGATCCATGAGTTCTGCTTCGCGCCGCTTAAGGTTTTCTTGTAGAAGATTGTTACTATGAATAGCACGACTGTTGTTCAGACTGTCTGAGCTATTTTCTCTTGACATGTAGACTTTACTGGCATCTACTGGGCATAGATGAATTGGAAGTATGCTTTCCTTGATTAAGCCTCGCTTGCAACCTATTGATTTCCAGGCACTTATCTTCCCAGGCTTTTCGCAAATATTGCATGTTGTTGCAGTACCACACTAAGAGTGGAGAAGTCAGCAATCTGTCCTAAATTGCCATCGCTTTGAAGGACTGATGGCATCAGCTCGTGCCTGTGGTGCATCCCACGTTTTGACACACTGAACTTTTCTAGCTTGGAGTTTTCGGATTTCTGGTCGATCTCATACGTAAATTTACTGCATACGTACCACTTGTCTTGAAAACTTGCACTTCCAGCACGCTCCTCCTATTTTCCTAAGAGCATCTGAAGCAGCCCGGCTCACTCTACTCATCACACTTCTGCGACCCGAATTTCCGGAGTACTGGCTTCCAATTGAGTGGCCAGACTTGGAGTCAAAGACTATTTCTTGAAAGTCGGAACTACCTCGGGTTCTTGTACGGGATGTACCTCTAAATGAGTTCTGAAAGCTGCCCGTAGTGCAATCACTAGGTATGGAGGCTGTTCTACTTTTTGCAATCCTCCCAGGGCTGTAAGAAATGAAACTAGACGATTCTGAACGGGGCCGGGTTAGTCCTTCGAAGTTGAACCTATACCAACTGAGAGAGGACGCCGATATAGATGGACTTTGAGCACCGACTCGGTGGGATGAGTTGGAGTCCGTGACTGGTGGCCACGGGTTGTTGCCATCATATCTGATGTGACTTTCTTTCGATCGATCGTAGATCTCGCTTCCGTGTTCTAGACACCTATCGATTTCCTGTCCTAGAACTATATCTTCGTAATCAACTACCAGTTTCTGTCCCTGTACATGCAGGCCATCCATGGCTCTGATGACCTCTGAAGTCTCTTCTGGCGTTTTGAAATCTGCGGAGACCAAGCCTAGAACTTTGCCGATCACATAATGACCGGAAACGGTGTATGGAAGTGGTAGATTCATTCCCTTCATTATTTGTAAAAGCTGCTCTTTCTTGAACTCGAAGGGCAGATTTTTGAAAACGATGGCGGTGGAAGTCTTTCTATCTGGATCTAAAGATTGGACTTCAACGTGGTCCGTTAGACTAGTATTCCCAAGATCATTTTTCATTTGTGATTGCCATGCAGTTTCAAAACTGCTATCAAATTCAAAACCTGGATATGGAGTAAATAGCGACTGGCTTAATTGAGAGCTGCTGAAGAGCTGAGGTGGATCTGAGATCTCTGGGCCATCAACTGTTGTAATCGACTGAAAGGTAGTGGGACCTGGTAGGTAACTGCTCTCGTGATGCATATCAATGTCCTGATTCGAGGGCAATAGATTAGAGCAATAGCCAGAATTTGGCCAATCTGTCGGGTCTTGATGAATAATTTCATCAGAGCTTAGCGGGATATCGGGTTCAAAGACATCAATTATCTCCTCGTTACTAATTGTATAGGTTATTACCCAGACCTCAAATTGGGGGAAATTACCCATTTCTCAAAGATATAAACAACAACAAATACAAAGTTCGAAGTGAACAAGACAACATATGCCATTGACTTTTTGGCGATCCCCAAATATATATGTATATGGTGCATTATAATAATTCGTGCATATTGAGAAATGGGCCGCCTATGGACTAGAACCGACCGTATCAATCGTATCGTACAGCAGACTTACTTGTAAGTTTGGAAGGTATCCGTTAACAATCCAGTATCTTGCAACGTCACGCCATGCAGATCTTGGTTGCCGAGCCCATCAACTGCCGTTGATACATTATTCTCCAGATAACCTGGAGAATGATCAATGTTGCTAGGGCTCGAGTTCAGAAAATCACCACTTTCACTGTGAATAGCCACTGGTCGACTAATCCTCGCATTGCGTGTCGTCAAAGAATACTCGAATTCAAGCCCAAGATGATGAGCCAAGGTTTGCAAAGTCCTCTGTGACAAGCTGTCTGGATTATTTTGTATGAGCTCATGCCTGCTTTGGTCGCTCCGGAATATTACTAGTTGACTATAGAGAGCAAGATTTGTCGGGTCGTTCATGTCTGGGAGGCTTAGCTTGGTGCAAGTAGGGATTTTGGAAAATGGACGTACCAACACCTAGGATGCTAGTTGACGAAGACATATTTTCACACGTTTATGCCGATATCAGATATAGCAAAGCACAATTCATCAGAAAGCAATATGGTCAAAGACGGCAGGCTAGATAATTGCTATACCTGAATATGCATGCTGCGGTACGGTCTTGTGACAGCTTCATGATGGCTCAAACAGATGGAGAGTGACTAGTAGTTTTACGAAATAGTTCTAGAATAGCAAATGCTGGAGGGAGATACTCGGTCTTCACCTGAGCTGTGTTATGTTAGGCCAGGAGCACGTACGCCTCTTTCTCGGTTAAAAGCATCGGTCCCCCAAAAGGGGAAGAGGGGCTGACCATATTGATGCAGACACCCCAAATATAAATAAATCGCTGTGCGGTCCTCTCTTTTGGGAGTAGCTTCCTGTAGGTGGACTCCAACTGAACTACAAAACACTGAGACCGACAACCTGAGAGAGGGCAAAAGCCAGCTTATCTTCAGATTGAGAGCCACCGCATACGATCTGACCCCCCTGAAGCTATAGAACGGCTATCCATTTCCCAGACATTTTGCTCAATCAGAAGACCGACATGCAGTATAATCTCCAAGTTAAGGTGCTCTCCCGCTGTTGTCCCAGGGGTTCAGCGGGGCGTCGACACATAGCAGCCCTCTTGCATAGCAGCCCCCTTGGTACTTGAAGATAGCAGCCCCTCTTGGCATTTGAGGATAAGTGCGGAAATACAAAAGGATGGGAGTACCTGCCTCTCCCTGGACAGCTCCCGTGGCTATTTTTCCCTTTCTGATTTTCAATCTTGTGCAACACAGGTTTTCTGCTTCAATCAGCCAACCATGGCGAACCCGACGATTACCCAAACATATAGCTGTGGTTGTGATGGCCAGCGAGCTTCCATAGCTACCACGCTTTCCCTTAGTTCCAGTTCTACAAAGGCGTCTTCCCGCACCGCCGTGGCAAGCAATCGTGCCATGACCTCCCAGTGTTCGAGCCATGCCAGCAGTTGTGATATATCAGACCATAGCTCGACCATCTTGTCGTCTTCTCGAAGCCCAGAGCGCCCCGAGTCTGGAAAGAAACGGCGAGCTAGGTTCATAAATGCCACCAGGAGGTGCAATAGTAACCTATTCCAGTTCCCCAGTAGCACAATAACAGCACCTAAAGAGAAGCAGAACGAACCCAAAAGTCCAACTCTACCCCCTCCCTCGCGACAACATCCGAGCTTAACATCATCCTACACTGCGGGACTCCTCCCGACTCACGAACAACTCCATATCTTTCTACTCTTCCACAACCTGCCAATGCACCTCCCTCTTATTCTCAGCATCCCCAGCACCTAGATAATTTTAGTAAAATCGGTGGATGGACAGATGCAAGGAGTAGTTTGGCTGGACTGAAGGAGCTGCACGAACAGCGCGGCAGAAAATCCAATATGGATACCGGTACTGATATTGATCTGGATGCTACATATCGGACGGCTACTTGCAGACAATTCGAATCTTATTTGCGAGAGAGGAGCCTTGATGATTGTGTCCTAAGCTTTGAGATGTATCAACTATTACCCTGACTCAGATGCTATTGAACCTTACAGCTGTGTTGTGTATGTTGGATACGAAAGGATATATTCAGTATGAGAATCGTGTTGTGTTGCCGTTGGTAGTTACTTAGTGGAACCAGTACAGATTTTCAATATGGACAATGGGGTTAGTTTTTATAACGCGAAGTGTAGGTCTGTATAGATCTGTTAGTATCTTAAATAGCCGAGAGAAAGATTCACAGTTTTCACATTATCACAACTCAAAAGAAAACATTTCGTGTGATAGATGGTATCATGAATTATATTTCTATGCCAAGCTACGCCGAGCTATGGATTCCCAAAGAATTTATCATACACCCTTCCCATATCATCGCGGAGAATATCATGCCGAAGTTGAGCATCTAGTGCTTAGCAGCCTCCTTGTGGACATCGGCCTTGGTCTGATATTTTGTGTTAGCAGTGGTCTTCGATTGGGGTACGTGCAAAGGCAAAAGAGCTTACCTCGTGGCCGTGTTGCTCAGCCTTGTCTCCGAGAGCGTCCTTAGCAGCAGAGGCACGGGTTCCGATGGATGCGTTGGAGTCCTTGGCGACGCCTGCAAAAGACATTGTTAGTTGGATGTTTGACATGAGGATGAAAGCTAGGGAAAGCTGGGTTGCTTACTCTTGTTGGCCTCCTTGGATGCCTCGTTGGTGGCACCTTGGACAGTCTCGCTGACGTAGTTTGCGGCGTTCTCTGGGGGGGTAAATGTTAGAAGGCTATTCATTCTATTACTTGAGGATAGAGGGTGAAGACATACTGATGGTCTCCATTTTGGATGATGTTTTGTTTTGTTGGTTTGGTTGTATGGTTTGTATTTGAGTTTGTGAGATTGTTCGTTGATGGGAAAGAAAGGTTGGATCGCGGGAGGAGGAGGAGTTTATAAACTCGAGGAGAAGGAGCTTTGGCGCTAGTGATTCACCATACTAGCTATTGGCCATTCACCATGGGCCATCCGTTTCTGAGGGCATTAATTCACGACCTACGTCATATTGCAGAAAGGAAGGAAGGCATATTTCATAGGAACTCAGTACTGGTAAGTGGCATTGAGGGGCAGATTGTTTGGGAGCTTCGGCAGACCCCTGTGATGATCACATATTAGTGGGGTCCCACCAGCCACATCCAATGACCCCTCGGTATGTGGCGTAACCCCGGAGGAGACAGGGCGAGACCGAGCACGTGTTTGATCCTCAGCAAAGTATGATATCATACTTGTCACATCCATGACAGGCAGTTACATCACAATTGAAAATCCTAATTTTTGCCATTGTTGTGCACCACCGACACATGCAGTCACATGTCCTGGCTCCTGGCCCCTGGCTCCTGGGTAATTGTTGTACCTTTCTAGGAAAGTACTACTTACTTACTGTCCTAGGGGGGAGTGAATGTAATGTACTTGACTATCTTTGTGTATTTGTATTTGTAGTTGTATTTGTATTTTACTAGAGAGTAATGTTTACTAGAGACTACTTTATTGCATACAGAGAATAGAGCTAGCTTTCCATACGATATCTTATTATTACTCTAACCCCCCGAAAGCTTCATCCTAGCTCCGAAGGCAACCATGCCATGCCAACCATGTTCCATTTTGAACGGGAGCATTTGCCTTAACCGCTATTATCTCTCCACCAGAGCCAGCTGACCACCCCAATCCACCGCCCTAATAATCCCTCCACAGTAACTCTTAGTTGTACTGTACTGTCCTGTACTCGAAGTATTGCACCACTATCCTACAACCTAAACAGGCAAGTACGAAACCCAAAGCCCTTCTCCAAACGTCCAAAAGACCGTTCTAGAACTCCAGACCCTTTTGCCACCCGAGACCCCCAGCGGCGGCATATTCGCATCTTTCAGAGTTGTTCCGGGAGTGAGCCTCCGGATAATATACGAAAATACTAGGTACATACGTTGTCAGCATAGCTGTACAGTAATGTTAAAGACGGGGACCGGGGAAGGCATTGTATCATAATCATAATCATAATCGTAATCATAATCATATTCATAAACCATAAAACGATATACCCAAACTGTATGTATAGCATAGCTACTCTCGCTACTGCAGTACAGTACTAAACCTACCTCCTACCTCGCAAAGGTAAAACAGTAACAGTAACAGTAACAGCTACAACATCTTAGCTGATTCGTCCAACAAAAGCCCAACCTACTGCGAAGTAAAACCCAATTGGACGATCTGGTTTAGGATTAGGTTGCGGGGTTGTTGGATGATTCTGGAGTCTAATCTAACGGAAAGCAAAAGCCAAAGTTCGCCAATGACGTCACCATCACCATCAAACACAATTTACTTTCCGTACAACGCATATGGCATATGGCATTTTTACCTCGGATGATGGGGAAAATCCACCCCCCAACCATCCATCCATCCATTTTGTGGGTTTTGTGCATGTCAGAAGATGAGAGATTTGCCTATGGGGGAAAAAAGATCTGTCCTTATGGAAACATTCTTTTTGCCCCATGTCAGATGAGAGAATATCCCATGCCGAGAGAGGAGGAAGAGGATTATGTCACCTTACTTTGCGGGGGGTTTCTTCCTTTCTCTCTTGATCCCTTTTGCTAAATCATGTGACTGTAAAAAAGACCCGGTGGGATAGGAGAGGATAGGATAGGGTACTTTCTGCGTACGAAAAAACGGGGGTGTGGCTGCTGCTGCTGCTGGCCCATAAATTTAGGAGAAAAATAATTGTAAATGTGAATGTGAATGTATATGTATAATCTCTATATCTATCCAAGTAGCAAGGTTAGACCAGATTTTTACAAAATAATATATAGTCTCCTTGTTGTCGGATCACTTCGAATACGGGGCACCACTACGTGATATGGTCACGTAAGTGCTAGTTATACTCAGTGGGATCGATGTATATTATTATAAGTTCAACGTAAGGTGGTGTTGATATGGCTTCTAAGGCGGTGAACCGCTTTGGGTAATTCTGCCACTTGAGTCGGGTCACGTGCACTCGCCTCAAGGTATATATATAAATTATATATTTAGATTTACTATTTATAATATATTAGAAAAAACAACCACCTCCTTCCTCGAAAAATCAACACCCGACATCCGAAGGCAAACACACATCCCCAGCATTTAACATCACAGCAGAATACATGAATGCAGCAGACTGTTGAATCACACCAGCAACACCCTCCCGACCCAGTATATCAAAGGCAGCATTGTATGATGCTGAATCTAATGGTCCTTTCATTTGAGCCAGCTTACTAGCCAATCTGTAGACGGCTGCTTGACGTGGTGTTATATCTGCTGGACAAGTACCTGCTAACATATATTCTACCTGCGTCAAGGTGTATCCGGCTTTTTGAGCAAGCAAAGTGTGTGCATAAATCCCGTATCTAGCTTTATTAAACGACAAGACACCGAGAACCGCAGCTTCGTTCTCCATTGAGGTCAACAGGCCAGCGACGGTCAGTTGCTGGTTGGTCCAAGCTTGTACAATTGTTGGTGTGTAGCTATTTATACAATTAGGTTGTCACCTTTCATTTTGTTACGAAGAATAAAAGGCTAAGTTTGGCTTAAGAAAATAGAACTTACAGCAACTGATTAAAGGGGCCTTGAAGTGAACCATCGTGATCTACTGTGACAATAGTATCACCGTAAACTTTCTTCGTTACATTGACGAGATATTCATATTGAACCGACTGAGCCGTACTAAGATTGTGATTCGCCGGCGTCAGAGGAGGAAATCGTGTGGCTCCGTCACAATTTGTTGACATACTGGCTGCACGAGTAGAATCAGATGAAGTGAGCATGGCACCGAATACTGAAAATGGGCACACTGCGACACCGAGGACAAAACTCGAGAAGGTGGCAAGGACGAGCATTATGCCGAAAGCCGTGGGTAAAGAGAGAACAAGCAATGTGCGAAGCATGGGAAGTACCAGAGAAATAGGAGAATGGCACCTTGCATGAAATGGTGGTGAAGTCTTGATTTGATTCGAGGACCGAAATGAAAACCCAGGCCGTATATATGCAACGCAACGGCGTCCTCTATCCAGATGTTACAGTACTCAAGATGTTCTTCGCTGCTGGTTCAGGGGTAATTTGGTACCAGTTATACTTTTGAGATTGTAATGAGCAATATTACCTCATCGGGACAAGTGGCCAAGGGAGAGGATATCCCAGTACAGTAGTTACAACGTATTGTGGTAAGAATAAATGGGAAGCAAGTTTTCTTTGTTGTTTTTGTTGTGGCGGCCTGAAATATCAGCCATGGATAGTGGAAATATATATAGTCATGATTACTTGACCGGAGTGAAAATCAAGCACCTATACTTCGAATATTTTTGCCTAACTAATTGACGTGATATTGAAAATACACGATGAATTCTTATGTTATTGTTTAAGTGCAATGGGAAAGCACTATACTCCAGTTATTTCCATTACAGTATGGGCCTGCGGTGTGGGCCGTTATGGTAGTTCCACCCTGATACGAATGATAGTAAACCAGCCAACGAAACGTAGTATATATCCTGGTCAGTCCAACCGCATTTCATTCTGCATTCTGAATCAATAAAACCTACATTTTCCAAACATGTTTCCGACCAATGAAATTAACATTAACAATAACAGCTTTACGACGAGGGAGCATTTTATTGGCGCTCTCGTAATGTCACTCTCGTAATGCATACAGTACAAGAAGTGAAAAAATGAAGTGGAAGATGTGTTCAGAAACGGAAGCCTTTACCCGGTGGAGGAGGGGGAAAGGCTAGAACTTATGGTTGGGGGTGGTTTAGCTTAGAAGACGTGCTTTTCCGGTGATGGATGTTCTTCGTGTGCTTTACGTACACGTATACACACACAGAGAGAGGGGGGAGGAGGGAGGAAGGGAGGGAGAGAGTTCGTTCAGTTATAGCCATTGCGGCACGACAAATCCCCAGGCAACCACAGAAGAAGAGAAGAAAAAAGAAGAAAAAAGGCCCAAGAGTGATGCAAACAGAGCAGTGTAGATTCTTCTTCTAAAATTACATCTATCTCTAACCCGCCAAAACGCCGTATCCTCTCGTTACGAGAACGCCGGCCCAAATGCAATATCATACTCTATCCTACACAAGTACAAGTCCCCCTACCGCTTTGTAGCCAACGCAATGTCCTGTCTGTGTAGCAAATGCTCCTTGATGTCCTCCTGAGCGCTCGCCCGCTCCTCTCTCAGTCTTCTCTGCCGCTCCAACCGTTCTCGTCGGCCGATATCCAGCTCCCCCTTCATTCCCTCGTGGGCATTTCTCC
>Ga0247734_1000531_pt1 | contig 32888 bp, 32 predicted proteins | sample UWRJL103311B2_FD_180933 | JGI IMG/M metagenome (GOLD analysis project Ga0247734, IMG submission 180933) | Plant litter microbial communities from Arlington Agricultural Research Station in Wisconsin, United States - UWRJ-L103-311B-2 | ecosystem: Environmental > Terrestrial > Plant litter >...
CTTCGATCTTGAGTGCCGTAGCTCTGAGGATGTAGCCTTGTTCCTCGAGCGAATTGGCCGCAAAAACGCAAGCTACATCCTGCATATGAATCTCGACTTTCCCGAATTCCAGTATCTGGATCCAACCGATATCACGATTCAGGATGATAGCATTGGCATCCTCACTAAGATCCAAAGTGACTGCATTAATTTGAAAACGCTTACTTTGTCCCTATCTAGCACTGATGAAATGGAAGCCAGGCTCGATGCACTTGACTATCCCAAGATCGTTGTTGAGGCATTGAGGCTCGTTAATGCTCGCTTCAGAGCCATTTCGTCCCTACAAGAGATCATCGTCGAAGTATATGAGGATGGCCCGAATGATCATATACGAAGGGAGATGAAAAAGCACGGGTGGATAATTAACGAAACAAAAATTGATGAACCGTTGGACTTCGAGAGTTCGTCTTTCGGCAATTTCGATTTTGATTCTGACTATCGCTACTATCGCACTGATTCTGATTATGGAATTGAAGCCGATGATTATGACATTGACAATGACAGCGACTTTTGGAGAAGGGCTGCAGATTGAGATGAAAACTGTTGTCCGGTGAATAATTGCAATTTCTAGTTTGTTCTCTTGGTACCGTGATGTACACTAATGCTTCATTTTACAGTGACAGGCCAGGGAAGAACATCCAATCTCTATCCATCGATGTACATTGGGATTGGAAAACCCGATCAGCCTCCATTAGCTCCTCCGTGCCTTGTTAGTCTTCACTCCCGCTTGTGGAATTCTTCACAATTCGGACACTATTTTCTTGCGGCGCCAACTACATCTCACAGCTTCTTTATGTTTGTATAATATATCAAAAGTCAGCAATTTCGTGTTTTTCTTACGGAGTACTACGTACAGTGGGAGCTTTACGGTCTGTCTCATGATGGATACTTCGCCAAATTTGGATGTTTGCTTCCAGACTTGCCAGGGGACATTCTACAAAAACACATTCAATACCAGAGGTTCTTACGTCAGTAAGAAAGGAAGTGACCTGGGACAAGCCAACTTTCAAAGTCACTGCGGTGCGACAATGCAGTAACAACTGATAGGGAAGGGGAAAAAAGGGGGGGAACTAAGTATCGTCCTCATGGCTACATCAATGCTTTCAGCTTTGCGATGGAAATCAAGGAAAAGTAAAAAGACTTGCACGAATGGCTGAGCTCTACTCTTGCGAGCTTACTGGGTGGAAAGCCTGATAGTCTCACATCTATGCGTCTCTTTTGGTTAGTTGGAAGGGATTGTTTGTTATGTTGTGGTTTCTTTGCTTTTTTCTGGGTGGTTGTCTCTCCGATTATGCTTGGTGTATTGGGATGCGGCTGGCTTTCACAGATACGAGGGGAAGCGGCGTGGTATGTGTTCATTTTAAAGGAAGGGGTAGGACAACTCAGTTTTTTGTAGTGATCAGCCGCATGAAAACAATGAAGCTGTTTCGAAAAGCCATTAGTGCAACGTTGCTTTCCTTTGGTGCTACCTTCCGATATGCCGCCTCGCTCGAATTGAATCGTCTACAAATCCTTCACCTACGTCGGGTATAAACAGCTGAAGCCCGAAATGTACCTCACAAAATCGAAGCATTGTAGCTAGATAATAAATATATCGGATCTTCAAGCTTCAACGCTAGTCAACAAACAATTGGACTCTGCTTTTCGTCTGAAGATGTTGAACGACCTCCAGCGGGCATCTCTAACACTATACCAAAATATCAAGGACTGTTGCCTTGTTCAAGATTACTTGCTTTAGCTTTTGTTATGCATTATCCTATTTTTTTTTTTGGCGAATTTCAACTTACCTGCATGCGCATCCAATCAACATGGGGCACAAATCATGTTCGGTCCATCGACTTATATGCATATTAGAGATTGGCAAGGTTTTACAGCACTAGAACTAGGAGGAGTGGGCTGACACCTACATAATTCCATAGCTTTTCGGCCTTGCTGAAAGTGTCTGGTGAATCGAAGTTGCTATTCACCTACCTGAAAGTCTGGTTTTGAGAATTCCAAGCCTGATGAAAAGCACGGGAACACCAAATACCACAAGGCTGTGCAGATCAATATCCGGCTTATGATTCATTGCTAAGTTCGTAATCCCAGGGCAGTGGATAGGAAATGGTTTAATTAGCGACTAATTAGCGACTGAATATTGAAGTTGTACAGCACCAGAAACAACCAGTTCTCATCGGTTCAACCGAGAGATACCTTCCCACGATCTGAAGAATGTTTTCAGGAAGTCTGAGACGTATCGTGTCAAGTATTTACGAGTAGCGTCTTAACCCCTTGGAGTTAACCCGTCCCCTCGCCTCTTTTTTCCTTGGGAGCTGTTGAGTCAGTTTCACGGTTGTTGTTGTTGTTATGATTTCACTTGTTGTCAAATATGCGTGAAACTTTCGGACTTGCCCCATCCCTCTAGCACGTAGATATTAGGAGCTGAATATATGATACTCCAAAACAAAACTAGGATGGGAGGTTTTGTTACTTGGTTGGAGAACGTGTAATTCCCCTTGAATTCTCAACTTGCGTTGTCCCTGTACATTTTGGACGAAACGCATAGGTATTACATGATAAGAGAATGAGAGCAACTCCTGTTGTAATTCTTAGAGTTGCATACGGGATTTAGAGATTCGTGAATTACAGGCTGACTTTGTATATATTTTCAAGAGCAGAAGTTGCTAGATATGCACCAGGTGGCAGTGACTTCGGGGCTTGGTAGTGCAGAACAAGCCTCATGATTGATTGACATGACGAGCTTGAAGGCGATTGTAAGGCACCCAGGACGCTACCACTGATGTCCATATGAGGCAGTTTCGTGAAAACTTGTCTAGAAAGATTCAAGGTTATTATGTCATTTACAGCATATCAAAAATTAGAAAGGTGCAGTAGTATGTAGATCCGAAAACTTAATTGGGGTGGTTTGACCGCCCCTGAACTAAATATTTTGTGCATGGCTTGACAACTTCCAATGACAGTTTAAGGCACCCCAATCTACTGTAAAGCTAGTTATATCAATAATTTAGATTGTCAGCCGTTAGCTTCTTTCCGCAAGTCAAAAAGTACGGGAGAGACACTATCGGTGGTGAAAGAGGATGTTTCTTATGCCAATTTCGATCTATAAGATTAGCGCGGCCGTAGGCTAAACACACCCGCTGGTTTTCTTATTGCGTTACATATCAGTGAACCCCTTGAGGAACCCCTTGAGGATGCGGGGTAAATCATCGGCCATTCCCTGTGCCGTGTTGCTGGGACGGCTGGCGTACTCTTTTCTTCCCTTTCGTCAAATTAATTTTTCATCCCTTTTTTTCTTCGGAAGTCTAAATCAAATTAACATTACCAGAACACACCACCTATACTTCTCATCTGGGAATTCTCCAGAGACTATCTCTCCTAGAGTAGAATGCGGGTGCGAGGAGGGCCGATGCCTATGGATCTCTTCGTCTGTCCTATGCTATATTGTACATGTCCGATATGTGGCTAGTAGGATATTTACAGTAAGGAAGCAGAATAAAGGCCGGGTTTAATAATAAGGAGAACTTCATGAAACTGATCTGTTGTGGTTGTTGTAAGGCGATGAAGGGTTCTCTCCGGTTGGGCACACGCTTGAGTCATGTGGGTGAAGTTAATGATAAGGTTTCCTGGACGTTTCAAGTCCAGTTTGAACCCTCTTCCTATTTGGACGCTCAAAGGGTTTGGCATTCAGGATTACTTAGGACTGACAGTGGGATGGAACACGGGATGGAACAAAAGGCGTGCAGCTGAAGTCAAATCCATGAAGTTTTGTTTACGCTGCCGAGGATCCATACATTCCACATAGCAAATTGAATTAAACAACAAACTTTCGACTCCTCTCTTCAGAAGCAAAACTGGCACCATGACGCAGATCTACTTTACTTGATTTATTACACTACACTTTGACTTACTGCATTACTTAATTATTTATTAATTAATGTGAATTAATTGATTTAGCTTGACTTAATTTGCTTTGCTTGGCTTACTTCACTCGACTTAATTAATGCAAACCTTGGTATAAACTTGAGATTTTATTTTGACGTAGTACTTCTTTTGTTTACCTAATTTTACTGGGCTGAATTGAGAGACCGACTTTATTTACTTAATTGAATAGTGCATTGAATCAACTGTACTTGTTTATATCATCACCTTGATTTCACTTTCTTCTACTCGCGCATATAGATAGATGTAGAGTAGAGTAGAGTAGAGTAGAGTAGAGTAGAACAGAGTCTATCTAGCAAGCAATATCAACTAACCTACTTAAGGGATGTACATACTGTACCAGTAATAATAATTAAGTAACACGACGTCAGTGGCCGCCTAACCATACCGGCAGCAGCAGCCGGCGTAGCCCAGCATCCAGCCATGATCCGATCCTCGCTTCCGAGTGAATTTCCGTCCGGTTAGCGGCTGGATTAGGCGACATAGGAAGCAATAGCGGCTTGGCGGGCTCGCTTACGGACTCAACCAAACCCTCCTTAGTGCGTCGGTAACCATCAACCACACGTTTCCCCAGATATGGACTCGGAGAAGCTTGCGTTGGTTGGGACACACTTCTGACGTACTAAAAGTAACGCATGGGGCGATTTCGAATTTCTCCGCCACCCCTTCCGCTTCCCCATCCCTCCCTCCATCAATCATGGCCTCGTCCCATACAAACCACAAACCAACACAAACCCATACTATACTTTACACCACCATATAGCAAACAACCCTTACACAACCCCGGCGTATCTTCGTATTTTCTACTTACTTTTTGCAAGCCACATCCCATCCTCAACACCTGGCACCGGACTATCCCCGGACGACCCCTACAACCCAACCTGTCTGTGCCCTTGGAAATGAATCTGTTAAGTGGTATTCTGCTAGTGAATCTACTTCAGTGTTAGTCGATTGGCCCCGTCCCTTACAATTGGGTGCGCTATTGTCGACTAGATGGGTGATTTGCGCCCTCTCCGCATTTCGACAAGACTCAAGACTCCTCAGGACCGGCAGGGTAGCGAGTGAAATAAGTGCATCTTCCATGTTCCTTGTTCCCATACTTCTTGCTCCATCTTCTTCCTCGTCAGCTCGCCCATCCTCCTCCTCCTCTCCTTCCGCAGCGGTACCATACGCCCTCGCCTTCGCGCCTGCCTCTAACCTACGACGTCAAAGGAAATACATCCTTTAGTTGAAAGTTCTGCGCGAGGGGTGGCCCGTATCGTCGAGGCTTAATTATCACTTCTGCATCTATGGCAGTGTGCTTCGCGCGGACCATGAATAGCTTCAGCTTTATACCCATCAATTAATATTCATTATGGCATTCAGCGCCGATAGCCCTTCTCGCGGAAGGACTGTGTTTATCGTCACCACTGTTACATTTGTACTTGCTACTGTTTTTGTCTTTGCAAGAATCATTAGTCGCTTCGTGCTGTTGAGACGTCGCACTTGGGACGATTGGCTTATGATTCTGGCCTGGGTAAGTTTGCTTGCTTGTGCACAAAATGAGGTGGATCGTGAGCTAACAAATGCTATCAGTCCATTGCCTTGGGCCTGTCTTGTGCGATTGATTATGGAGTCTGGAAAGGACTGGGGAGACATGATGCCGATATCCCACCAGCATGGCTTCATGCTCTACGAGAATCCGAATATGCATTTACTATCCTCTACAATCCAGCCTTGATGGCCACGAAAACCTCGATTCTCATATTCTATCTACGGCTGTCTAAAAATACACAGAAGTTTCTTCGCAGAGCATCGTATGGCACACTTGCGTTAGTCAACATTGAAGGAGTTGTCATGACTTTCCTCAACGTCTTCCAATGCAACCCAGTCGCTGCAGCCTACATGCACGATATACCCGCTACATGTGTGTCGGTTGTCACTCTTTACCTCTGTTCTGCACCAGTCAACATTGTCGCAAATCTTGCCATCCTGATTCTACCGATTCCTCTCCTCACTGGCATGCACCTACCACAACGACAGAAAACTGTTCTTGTTCTGACCTTTTCCCTGGGTATATTTGTCACGATTGTCGATGTTGTGCGCATATACTATCTTCAGAAGGCATCCGATATCCAGAATAACGTAGACGCCAAAATGCGTTTGGGATCCAGTACGGATTTCGCCTGGAACGCCAGCGTGTCCTTAATGTGGAGTGCGGTAGAGGTTAACACTGGCATCATTTGTGCATGTATTCCTACTCTGAAGCCACTGATTCGGCGCATTCTTCCATCCATGATTCCGGAACCCGTCAGGCTTGGCAGCAGTGAAACCGCTTCTGCTGATAGTCAACGCCGTGCTAGCACAGGTGTGCCCAACTCATCTTCTGGACTCTGTCCACCTGCACCACTGGCTACTGCACGACTCAACGGTTATCCGAGTGGAGACATGAATATGATGGACTTCCTCACCACACCCGAGACAACTCGTGCCACCCTTGAGGCAGAAATTGCCCAGTCCCAAAGCAGGCGAACTCTGAATACAACTCGGACAAATGGAACTGCTAATACCGTTTACTTTGGACTCATTGACATGAAACGGCCAGATAGTATGCTCAAAACCAGCGGTATGGAGTGTTTCAAATACTGTACTGCAGTCACAGTTCTCTTCTTTCTGTGGGGATTCTCCTACGGTTTATTGAACGCTCTTAACAACCAAGTCTCTACAGTTACCAGGGAAACCCAGGCCCAGAGACTTGGACTATCATCAAGTTACTTCCTTGGGTATTTCTTCGGACCGTTGACTCTTGGGCAATGGATCCTTCGAAATTGGGGCTTTAAAGCAACCTTTATCACTGGTTTGTGCATTTATGGTACCGGCACTTTGATGTTTTGGCCCTCTGCTGTATTGAAGTCGTGGCCTGGGTTCCTTATATGCCAATTTGTCGTCGGTTATGGATTGGCAATGCTGGAAACGGCGGCAAACCCTTTTGTCGCTCTCTGTGGCCCATCTCAATATGCCGAACACCGTCTACTCCTAGCCCAAGGTGTCCAAGCAGTTGGATCGGTACTTAGTCAATTATTTGGACAGAAAGTCCTCTTCAATGAAGTGCAACCGGATAGCTTGCTCGATGTTCAGTGGACCTACCTAGCGGTTGCCCTTGTTTCGGTTTTCCTCGCCCTCTTCTTTTACTACATGCCTCTCCCTGAGGCAACGGACTCCGATCTTCAGAGCCTAGCCGAAAATCTCTCCATCTATCCCTCACAGATAATTGCCTATACAAAATTACCTCTTATTTATACAACCGCCACCCTGGCAATTATCTGCCAGTTCCTATATGTTGCTGCGCAAGAAGGTAATTCCGCTTGGTCCGGGACACTTCTCGAATCGCTCTCGTCCCTCGCATCACTCAAATTAAACGACAAAGACTTTAATCTCGTATCTGGAGCACTCTTTGCAATCAGCCGCGTTACCTTCGCCTTCCTCTGCCTCATTATCCATCCACGAATTCTTCTCCTTATATGCTTCCTCTTTGCGACCCTCTTCGCCACCTTAACATATACCCTCAGCCCCTCTGGAAACGCCATCGCCGGCCCCCACTTAGCCCTATACTTCTTCGAAGGTCCCATCTTCCCACTTGTCTTTGCCATAGGTCTTCGCGGTATGGGTCGTTGGACCAAGTGGGTTGCTAGCATGCTGGTTTGTGGTGTGAGTGGCGGCGCTGTTGTCCCATTCGTCATGTGGGCCATCAAAAATTCAACATCGGTACAGAAATCTTATTGTGTTCCTGTCGCGTTGTTTGCGATTGGGACTTTGTTTCCTCTTTATTTGACGTTGGTCAGGGGAGCGAGACATCAGGTTGATCCGGCTGTAGCTTCGACGCTTGGGGATCTGTCAATGGTTGATGGACAAAATGCGAGGAGAGGTAGTATCCTTGGAGGACTTTGGGGGAAGAAAAGGGGAAGTTGTGCGGGCCCAGTCGTTCAACAGCTGGAGCGGCGGAAAAGCGAAGGTACTCACTGATATGGAGACTGGAGATGGAACCAGTGTTCGTTTAGCGGCATTATTGGTGTTTGGGATATGTCTTGTTTTATTTTGTATATATTGTGGTCATTGGGGGAACGGACGGACATCGGAATGGGGGCTGGGGTTTGGGTTGGATGGAATGGTTGGCGGCTGGTTGTGGTTCTAAAATCACTTACCGCCTTTGTACTATGAACTTTTTGCCAATCGTATATATATATACAAAAAATACTATATGTTTATTAAAGAGAGCTCGAAACTTTTTATGGTAAACATCTAACATCTACGAATTTAAATATGTAAAGAACCATCTATCAAAAACTCAGGTTTGAGTTTTTTAGTCAAGACCTTGTTTTGCAAGGCCAGGGTGTACGACGTCCTTATCAATTGAACTCCCTCTTTCTTCCCCCAACCCTCATCTAAAAAAGGAGGGGAAAAGGGAAAGACGACAGCACTAATACTGCTGCGTAAGAATAAGAGCATTCCAAGAGACTTCAACTTCCTTCTCTCTTCATCTCTAGCTCAGTTGATGCAGTCATCTGGATCTTATGTGTATAGAAACATTTTCTGAATCGGACGAGTATACTTTTTAAAGTAAACCGAGGATTATTATTTTATGTTTAAAATATGTTGCACATGTTTCGAGTGATAAAATCAGAAGTTCTTGTAGAGAGTAGACTCGTCCGAACCAAACATTCCTTCTTTTCGCCCCAGGTCTCCTTGGTTTCCGAATTTCGGTGTTTTTGGCTGATCAAGAAAAGATTTTGTGGAAAATTCAGTTGTGCTGTACCTATCCAGCTCCTGTCCATACGTGCAACATTCTCGGGAGTTTACATTTGATCTTGTGGCATTTTTGTTTGGATGCCACGTCAGGGGTTGTCGAAGTCGCGAGTGTCGTACTTTTGTCCGGATCATTCGAGAGGCACAGGCTCGAGAAGCTGTTGAGCAACATCTCGACCTGGCATTCAAATGGCGAGGGAGAATTTTGAGACCCATCAATAGTCGTGCACTCGGTACTTAGGTCATCGTGAAAAGTGAACTGAGAGAAGTCTGAGGAGGTAAGAGATACTGATGAAACGGACCGAGGAGCCAGTTTCTGTTCCATCCCTTTAGACCGTCCTGGATAATGCAGAGCCGGTAGCACATCTCTCCTTTTCCCATAAGGACTTGCTGCCGCGATATTGGTGTTCCATGTTGTGGATGTGAATAGTTCACTGTCATTGCTGCGCCAACTGAACCGGTAGTCGTCTGCTTTTGCTGGGTCAAGGTCTGGTTTTGGATCCTCTGATATGTGGCAAAGCTCCTCCTTATAACCCCCACAAGGCCAGTTAAATTTGGCTGTTCGTGGGCAACTGGCTCGTGGATTCTTGTTAACTTCTTCCTTGCTGATTACTTCTTTCGACTTGGAATCGTAGATGGCTAGAAATTCTCGCTTAGATAGTCGCTTAGGGGCTTGACCAAGGCTCGTTGACTTTTGGGTCGTGACTGGATTTGATACCAGTAGATTTGTATCAACATAAGCTTCAGGAACAAAGCCTAGTCGCCCGTCCTTTCTACCGAGTAGCCAACCTACAAAACGTTAGTTTTCTCGCCGTATCAAAAGGCTTTATCCATTTACCTTGGTCGGAACGCTTGACAATCTGGATCATATCATTCTCCTTGACTGCTAGTTCGTTGCTCTTCTCACCCTGAAAATCATACAATACCTTCGCTATAATATCGGTCTGGCTAGAGTCTGTACATGGTGAAACTACTAGGTTCTCCTTTTGCGCTTGTGTACCATTCCAGGACTCTGTAGCGGTTGATGGCAGGTTCGATGTACCAGATTCACTATCACCGCCCGACTCTGAAGGACAAATTAAAAATTGATCAATTGACATAGCATCAATGTCGATTGGTAAAAATCCATCGTATGAGTAGTTACCTGATCCTATGCCAAGCCATGACTCCACTTTCCCATGATTTCCTTTTTTGCCACTCCGTGCTTTTGATCTTTTCTGACTAAGAAGATTGAGTCTGATATTTGAGCAGAAACCTTTCTTTAACCACTGTAGAGAAGATAACGGTATAAAATCTAGGGACGGATTTCGAAGCTTGAAGCTCAGTTGAGACTTCGGCTTTTCTTTGATTTTTACGTTTGGAACATGAATCGCAGAGTTTTGAGAGACAAATGCCCAAGAGGAGGTGAGTCTATTGTTTCTCCTGTCGCGGTTATTGATAGTGGTGAGAGGTATGAAGCCAGTGCTAGGCAGTTCGGGGACCTGAGAAGTATCTAACTTTTGTTAGAATACATCTTGACTGAAGGAGTAGCTACAGACCCCTCAACTCATACACTTCGCAGCTTCCTAACTCGGCTCCAGATGGCTCTTCCAAACTATACCCTTCATAATTCTGTGGTTTTAGAGTGGGTTTGTACGTAGCTACAATGGGTGGTATGGTATATTCTAGGGGGTTTGGAGTTACACCAAGCCATTTGGTGACCCCAAAAGAATCGTCCACTGTTCCCGGCTCCATGCTATCATGCCCTTCGGGATTGCGCCTCCTTCTCCTCCTTGACAAGTTTTTGAGGTCATATGCATTGGAATTACTTTTTGACCAAAAGACCTTTCCGAATTTGCGTCGGAAAGTTGATGGTGGAGTTGAATCGGTAGCAGAAATATCTGGAGTTACCTGCGGTGCTATTTGGGTAGTGCTCAAAAGTCTAGCAACCCTCCGTGTGAAGGACCGCTTCAGAGTAAGTTCTTGGCGTGACGAGGTCATACTGCTATAACCTGTGTCTGTTCTGACAGGGTTTTCACTGCTATTAGATGCAGATGAAGGGACCGACACAATGACAACTTCTTTGTCAGTATCCTTGTTGAATTTCTCCTTAAGCTCTAATTTTGCCCGAAGTGTTTGTGGCGGGCTCTTACCCTCCCTATATCTCTCATATCGCTTGTGGAGATTTTCTACTTTCTCTTCATTAGTTAGCTGGGTCTCTGTGCTGCGAACCTCGGGTATGACGGCTACTTTATTTTCCACTGGAAGGACTGGCCCCCAGTTCAGAGTCACTTTATCGCCGAGCACATCCTGTGATAGGTTTGGATGCTTAGCAATAAACTCCAACTCGCTTAATGGGTGCTCATAGGAAACCTTTCTAGTCATAGTCCTTCTCAAAGCCTCGGCATACATGGGGTCTCCCTTGGTTTCGTAGATGGTGGCCAGCAGCCCCAATGTCTCATTACACTCCGTCTCATGTGCGACCCCAAAAGCCCGTTTGAGTCTTCTCTTCCCTCGAAGCGCCTGTTTGCATATTGTAATAGACTTGTCAAAGCTGTACTCTGCAAGATATGCCAGAGCCAATGCGTGGAGAAGGTTGCAAACAACTCTGTCCAAATCTGCCTTTGACTTGGCAATACTGGTGACTAACGGTTCAGCAAGACGCCACTTATGTTGGAAGAAGTAGCATATTGCTAATTGGATCTGTAGCTTTTTGAAATCTGATTTCCCTGAGCTTAAACCTGTGCGTCGCTGGATCACTTTTTCAAGAATCGTCTCGGCTTTGGCGAAGTCATGGCTGATCATGCTATCCTTTGCTACTTCTTCAAGGGCCCTCAGATGAAGTAGCTCGTACTCAGCTTCATCATCTCCATCATCATTATCATCTCCTATCTCGGAAGTATTCGATTCCTCCTCTCCGGATAAGATTGCGGGGGGTTGTGATGGAGCCCTTGAAGTCGCTGGCGATGGAGCCCTTGTAGCCGGTGAAACCGGAGCACGAGTGTTAGGCTTCCGTCTACCAGTACGGCGCATTGATTTGAAATACCTATCTATCTGTTGCTTCTTGTCATGCGTCAACCCTGGACCTCCCTGAAGGCTAATAGCTGTATCTGAAAGCATATTCGGTGATGTTGGATTAGAACCATGTATCGTACTAGCATTTGAACTTGCATTGGAGTAAAAGCTTTGAGCGACCCGGGCTAAGGTCCGTAAGTTATGGTCTACTCGAACGCTTGATGGATCTCCTAAGGTATGAGACAAGTCTTCGCTGTGGTGTAGAGATACTTGCAGAGATTGCTCGATAGCGAGCTTCAATCTCTCCAATTCATAGAGAATGGTCTCTTGGCCAACATTGCTACGAAGGGAGAAGGAACTGAGCCAATTAAATATGGGTTCTTGGAATGAGACTAAGATGACAGCCTCTGGGGACTTATTTGGCGGGCGGCGACTTACACATTAATCGCAGAAAGCATAGTCTGTAGAGCCCAATTAGACTTATTGATCTTTTCTTGGAAAGCAGCTATATCTCTGCTATACACCGTTAAGTCAATCGCAATCTTCGCTCTTCTGAAAAGCCTTGTAGATTTGGCAACAGCTTTAATTCTCTTAATGAACGCATCTAATTCGGCAATAGTGGCCTTGCAATCTTCTAAGGAGAGTGAACTTTGACGCCATAGATTATCATCCATAGACGCCAATGAGAGCGGACGCTCATGACATTCTTTCAGTGTTCGATCTACCGTCTCAAGAAAGTTGATAAGTGTCGATAACTCATGGCAAAGAGCCGAAACTTTCGCATCGGCACTTTTGAAGCTTGTCACTAACTTGCAAAGGGTTGATGATACCTATGGAAAGTAAGTTAAGATTTTTCAAAGACCTAATACCGTAAAATATTGAACATGTAGCACCATTGTGTCAATCAGCGATGTCTTGAAAAAGGAGGGGAAAAGTCATCATCACAAGAAACACTCAATAAGGATCAATATATTAATAAAGTTACTAACAGCGCTAGCAGCTTGTATCAGCGTAATAGCGGAAGCGGTAATAGATAGCGGATCCATTGTTGCTCAATGTAACAGAGTCTTGAGATAAAATAAGATCTGTAGGACTCTGCTTTACGCATCACGAAGTGAACTACCACAAGTAGGACTTAAAACTGGGGTGAGTACACTTATTTACTAGGCAGCAGGCAGCAGGTGATCGATGTTGCGATGGGTACCAGAGCCTTGCATGCTGGGCTGACTTTTTGGCATTCTTCCCTATGAGGTTGTACAGTACAAGAAAAACGCTTTGTGGTTGGTAGATCGGTGAGCTATTGCGGGTTTGCATTGTATTTGGAGGGGAAGTGACAGCGCGTCGGGATTCGTCGACAAAAAAGTGAGGAGCTCGGAGCTCGGAACGATGAAGAATGGGAATTCTTGAATGCGTTATTAATGACGCAGGGTAGAAAAGATTAGCCATTGGGGGAGTCGCTTAAGCCCCTGACACTAATATTCAAGGTAGCAAATGAAATGTCAGCTGTTTTGAGGCACATTACTAGAAATACAAAATTTATTTACCCCTCTTTGATGAGTAGGATCGCTGAATCAATCAAATAAAATGCGGGTTTATCTGAACTCCATATAACCAACCTCGTCCTACTAGTTATTCAATGTACCCACATATCAAACTATGCTCATCCATCTTCCTTCTATATCCTAAGATCCTTTCCAAGCCGTGGGAACCGGAGGAGGTGGTCCATAATTTGGCTCTTGTCTCACAGGCGCAGCAGTTCCCCATTGCCAGCCCTGCATCCCCTGATATGTCTGAATAGGCGGTTGTCCCCACTGTACTGGGGGTGGAGCCCCAAACTGCTGACCTCCAGGCGGTCCGGCAATAGAATTCCTATTGAAATAATCTTTGCCTATTACATTTGCGTTCGGTATGGGTTGTCCAGGTGGTGGTGGAAAGTAAGGAGGAGGTGGAGACATAGTCGAGACAGATGCAGTACGCTGATGGGGGAAATATTGTCCAGGAGTCAATTGGGGGGTGGTGGGAGCGTATGGTTGGGCAATTGGTGTTTGGGAAGCAGAGAAATAGCCAGAGTCATGGCGCTGATAAACCGGATTTGGAGCTGAAGCTTGCGAGGAGGTTTGTTGGATGGGAGCCCAATTTTGGGGGTTGTACATGTTTGGAGCTGGCGCCAGGGGTTGATACTGTGCTTGCGGTTGGTGTACATAGAGCTGCTCAGTTTTGGGTGGAGTAGCTGATATTGGGAGATGCGCAGAAAGCGGAGGGGCTGGCGGAGATGAGTATTGCTGTGTTTGAACAGGGGTTGAATGTGTTGGAGGAGGTGGGGGAACAGTAGGCGGTGATGCTGGTGGCGAAGAGTTGCTTTGCGTTGGTAAAGAATTAGTGACTAGTGGCATAGAGTCATCTTTCTCTGGAAGTTTATTAGAGGGTTCTTCCACTGAAGGGGATTCAGGTCGAGTAGTTGCGCTGGAACCAGCTTGAATGAGATTGTTAGAGACAACAACGTTACTTTGCATCGACAAACTTTGCATCAATGACATTGGCCGTGTTGGTGGTTTTATTTCTGGCTGAGGCTCAGCATTGGCAGTCGAGAGAGTTTCGACTGCTACACCCCGTTTTTCAAGTTCCATAACCAACAAACGCGCTTTCAACAAAGAAATCTCTTCCTCCATACTTATGTCAGCCGGGGTATTCTTTTTTAATGCACCATCCACTGATTGCATGACAGGATTTTCGGAATATGCTGGAGCAGGCGTCGGGCATGGTTCTTGTCCATTCCATGGTATATTTGCGTCATATGCAGCACTCTTTTCTGGAAAGTATGATGATTCGATCGGTCCAGCTTGTGCAGAAAAAGTTGGTATTGTAACAAGATCATGCTTTTCTGCATGTTGGAAGGTTGAAGGTGTATTATCGCCCGCCGCTGGAGCAGCCGCTTTGTGTGAGGATGCATTTTGATTTTCGAGAAGTGGAGCTTGTTGGGGGGATTGCTGTTGGGAAGTCTCGGGTTGATATAAGAGGAGCTGAGGTTGAAACACCTGCTGTTGGTACCCAGGTTGGTATGCAGCTTGTGGTTCGTTGTTAACTCGTGCCATTTGTGGTTGAATGGTATTCTGAACAAGTTGCTGTTGGTGGGATGCTGGTTGGTAAGACGTAGGCATGTTTTGACTTGCTGGAATTGGAACTGGTGCATATATTGGCTCATAGCCAGACTGAGTCTGATATTGATATTGATATTGAGGATTGTGAGAGATGGATTGCTGCACAGGAAATCCAGGCTGACAATTGGTCTGCTGTCCTTGCACCATGGCCTGTTGTTGAATATACTGTTGTTGCATCTTCATTTGCAACTTGTGATCTGCACTTTTCTTCTCATGCTCTGTATGGACATGCTCGATGACCGCACCCGTCCCGTCTAAGGCAGCATGAGCTACTAAGTATTCTGCACCCTTCTCTGCTGCCACTCCACCTAGCATATCAGCTCCAGGCCCAGCTAAACCCAATGTCAGGCCTGCGATGCCTCCTGAAATGGCCATCGGCAATGCTACATCACGCTTCCTGGTGTTGTGGGTTGCTCCTCTCTCCTGAAGTCCCTTTTCAATAATGGCCCTCTTCTTTCTCGCATTGTGAATACGAGGTGTTGAGAGTCCTAAGCCAATCAATGAGATACCGGCAGTCAGAGGAGAGAATAGCACTGCTGCTCCTGTTGAAGTTGCTCCACCTGCAATCTGACGGGTGTAATTTTCCCATTCCTTTTGCAATTGTTCGTTAGACAAAGTATTGACTTTGTTTTGGTAATCATTATAATCGAAAGGCATCCTGGTCGTCGGGAAGATTCGTGCAAATCCAGATCCAAAAAAACTCCCATCAAATGTGGTCACGTATAGAAGCCGCTGCCCAGAGCGAGATATAACCACCAGCAGAAGGCTTGAGAAAGCTTATAAAAGCTTGACCACAAGACAGCCTAGTGGTACTGTAACATGCGTGTGATATCCTCGAACTCCGGTTGCTGCGAAATCAGCCTTGTTCCCCCACGATTGAGCATTTGGCGTTTTATACATGCTTAGACTGGTTGCTGTATCCCACTTTCATCTCCACTTGTGAGGGCTGGAACAATGATATGGGACGATAGTCAGCCGCAGCTGAATGCAGAGCAGATTACTATTGGCTTAAAGCTCAATAATTAGGTTTTAAAGCAAAACAAGCGGGAATAAGCGAATGCTAAGCCTGCCTTAGCAAATGTACAACGCCGGACTTAATTAAAAATGGGAGTCAAATGGCGATGAAAGACCAATATTGCGTCCAAAATAGCAACACACCAAGTCGCACGTGTAGCCAATTAGCATATTGTGAGACCAATAATTGTAGAGGAAGTTGAATTTGAAGAATGCATCGGCATCGTAAATGGCAACTTGATGATATCAGGGTACTTTCCGTCTTCAACCAATTGAATCTCACTGTTAATTCGCTCAATAATTGGAGGGAGAGTTTTCAATACCAGAACTCAAGATAGTCAAACCCCGGAGTTTGCGGAATGTCAACTTTACAAAAGCTAGTTGCGTGGCCTAGTGTTTGTGGATAGATACGGATCCATGGCTACGTCAAGTTGCTTTCGGAAGCTACGCGTGGCCATAAGTGGATTAGAAAATTCGGTGACCGACGCGTGGATTCATCATTACACGTAGGAGCCATACTGGGGCATCAACATAGGTACACTGGCCCAAAGTATGATATGTTGGCTCGTGTACGATAAGCATTTATGTGAATCGGAAGCTCTGAGTCTTCCCTCAATTGTTAAATTCAATTTTGCAGGGCATTCCCTTTCCCGTTGTTTTTGGTATCCCACTTAGTGTAGAAGTAAAATCCCTGCATCTTCCAGCCAATCTCACGAAACCAGTGTCCCAGTTCCCAATCTAACTTGAATTCATGAGCTTTCCACCATTTCTCATGCACACTGGCCACGCCACCTTGAACATCTCTCCAGTTCGGATTTCGTATACTCCATGTATTTGGTAGACGAGCCCATGGCATTGGTCCATCCTTTCTATGCGCATAGTTTAGTAATGCCATCTCCATCAAACTGCTGTTAAAACTCTCTGGAGTATCGAGTATTTCCTTGTAGTGTCGAAATAACCTCTGGGAAGGAGCACAAACGAAGAAACCGCCGTTGAAGATTTCGAGTGAAAAGAAGTCTTCTTCTTTTGGAGGGTAGCTGTGGTTTCGTGGAACTTCAAGAACCCCTGCCATAACATATTCTGGTGCCAGATTGCCTTTGTCAACCGATAGAATGTTTGGGCTTTCTTGCCATTGCGCTCCTGGTTCATCAAAAATCTCATCCATTGGACGTGTGAGCATATTGTCGGAGTCCATAAACAGTATCCTGTCATATTCCTGTAGTTCCCAAAGGCGTAGCTTAACCATTAGATCTTCCCAACGCGGTTTGGCAGGCTTTAACCATGCTGTTTGTGGGCGCAGATATTCCACTGGAATTACTCTCGCTCCATCTTTCTCCAGCCGCCGGCGTTTGGACTCGGTAACCAAGGGATCGACTAGAACAACCATTGGAAGAGACTTTCGGGACTTGGTGACAGGATCGTGGAGAATCTGATAGACGAGCATGCGGGTAGCTACGAAGAAGTTATCTCTGTCATTTGGCGGAGGATTCCTGCTAGTTCCGGCCAAGTAAGTCGCATATGCCAATTTTTCCCCTTGATCATGCAAGTTGGGGAGTTGATTAAGAGAGATCCCATGGCTAGAAAACGCACGAGTTTCCGGTATTGGCATGTAAGATCCGAGGGAAACAACCAGAACGATGAGAATTATTGCGGTGATGATCCGAGTAGGCCGTAATGCAAACATCCATCGCATATTCAAAGCCGAGGAGATACTGTATGAGCATCTATGCTCTAGCTGAATCGAAAATATAACCAAAGGAGAAGTTCAAAGCTTGATTTGCGAGGAGGGGAGGGGTTTCTATATTTCGACACGTAGCCCACAACATATCTTTGAGCACCTTAATACTCTTGGCAGTTGTATTAATGTTTTCTTTTTTGACCTAAAGAAATGCTGGCTTCCTGACTAAGGAAACTCAAAACACTTGCATATCACATGCATTCACCACGTGGAAAAGCACCATCAATCCACTTGGAGACATTCGCAACCAACAGCCAATAGGCCACTAGGCCGCATGGTTTAGTTGGTGATGGATAGTGTATTGTAACACCCAATATGGATTGACCGTTGTGTAAAGACGGGTGAAAGAAGACGAACCAACACGGAAGAACAATGACCGCCAAGCCATATTCGCGCTATTCCTCAATAGGGATGATAATGTCGTCAATCTACCTCACGTGAGGTGAGTGAGCATCTTACAAACGAAATCACTCCAGTTACCAAGCACGAAAAATCAGATATAAAACAGTGCACCAAAGTATATTCTTCGTCAATACTTAGTAGGCAGTAAACTAATATCATGGCATCAAATACACCACCCCAACCAAGCTCTCAACCATCCGCTCCCCCAACCTCAGAATCAGCATACCAAGACCTCAGACATCTAATCCCATCCCTGGCATCAGAGTTAGATAGTCTCCGGACTGCGCTCCGAGAACACAATCTCTGGATCCAACGCTATGGGCACTCTTCTTCGAACACCCAAGCCATCCCATCAACTTCCGCCCCTCCCGCTCCGGAACCATCCGCTCCCACTCCGCCTTCCACCAGCACCAACCCAACCACTGAACTCCCTGCCTATAGCGCTCCAGACGTTCCTCCCTACACAGCCGGTCCACAATCTACTACCTCAGAGGTGCAGGAAAGACGAGACCAGATCACGGAGTGGCTGAGAGAAGGTGAAGATGTGTTAAGAGAGTATTCCGCTAGATTTGCGCAACTCGGGGAAGAGTTGGGAATGCCTTTTGATGATGTTCTGGGGACGTGGACGGAGAGCAGTGTTGATAATGCACTGCCAGATTATGAGCCAGTTGAGGAGAGGGAAGAGTTGATGGTTGGGGGAGTTGGTGAAGTGCCGCCTCCGTATCAGGGTGTTGCGCCAGTCAGTAGCAAGGGGAGGTAGTTTTATATGGTAATGCAGGTGGTGAGAGTACATGCATTGGACTATCAGAGGTGCTTTGAGCTCTACCATTTTAAAACAGAGATAAATCGAAACGCTGGTGGTAATGGTTTTCAAAAAACCTAGAAGGTCTCAATAATATAGTCACATGACTAATGAGATAGTTCTCGTAGACTATATACAAAGCGAAACCTTATTGCGGTTACCTTATCCAAAATCAAGCAAGAAGTAAAGGCGCTTCTGTTGAGTTATTTGGGTACAGCAAAACTAGTGGTGACTTATCTTACATTTAGCAGACATGATCAAGAAAAGCAGAAATTGTGGAAAACTATCATTTATGTAAAAAAGACAAAAGAAATACTAGACGGGTATATAACCAATGATCCAAATGTGTCCTGCCCAATAATATCCTCTCAAGTACACCTCGCTAATGATTCCTTTCAAATGTAGAGTGCGCCATAATCCCCAGCCAAGGCTCCAAAAATCAAACCGTCAAAGCTCTAACAACCCTCATTCTAATTCTCTTGATTGTACCTCTTCTAGCACGTCCTCCAACACTGGCTTTCTTGACGCTTTTCTGTCGAGGTTGCTTCACCTCCTTTCTCTTCTTCTGTGTTCCGCGCTCTAGTACAGCACGCTCGATTATCTTCCCACACTTCCATAACTTTCCGTGTTGGCCACCACACACGCCACAGATGTAGATGTCATCTTCCACCAATGGCCATGCCTCACTATCGCTGGGCACAGCTCTGATATCAGTACGTGATCCTAAACTGCGAGATCGAGCTGGAACTCGCTCCATGATGACTGGAGCACGCCCGCGGGGCAAATCCTCAAGTTCCTGATATTCTTCATACACCTGTTTCTCGGGCTGCTGCCGTTGTTCTTGTCGCACATATTTCTCTTGTTGTTCTCGTTGCGATTGTTCTCGCTGCTGCCGGAGCTCACGCTGTGTATATTGCTCGCGCTGCTCGCGCTCCTCGGTAACTTCCCGAGCAACAGCCTTGCGAGGAATTTGGAAATCTAGCTGGGAAAACTTTTGATGGGAAGTGATGTCCAGATCTAACCCGATGAAAAGTCTTGACATACGCAACTCTGGGACGGGAGGAGCGGCTGACGGTCGTGCGGATGGTAGCTTATATTTGTAGGAGGAGCTTGGTCGCACGGTAACTTCACCATAGGATTCATGACCATCAAGGCGAAGGGCAAGCTCGTGAGACATCTTGATCAACTTATCTAACGGTACAGCGTCGGTGCAGGGAGGGGCCGAGTGGTGAGGGTTAGATGGCATGTCAGTTGCTCGGCGCTGGGGCATAGCTGGCTCATTCGCCGTTGAGGGCCGAGATTTACTAGATGATCGGGATCTAGAAAGAGTGCGGGACAAAGTACGTGTGAGGAGAGAGGGGGCACGTGTGATAGCAGGAGGTGTTCGTGTCGAATTAGAATTGCTGCGAGACAAGGAACGAGATAGTGTGCGGGTCAATGATGTCGGTGCAGGTGATTCCGAGCGAGATGGCGCTGGAGATGGGCTTCGAGAAGATCGGATAGATTCAGTGCGAGACAGAGAGAATGAATGTGAACGAGACATTCTCCGAGATGGAGCTCGCGATGAGGCTCGCGAATCACGAGATGCAATCCATGATGTACGGATTGGCTCTATAGAATCATATTCTGGTAACAGCTCAGTGTCCTCGGACGTTGGAAGTGGCGAAATCTCAATCTGGCTTTGTCTTGGTGTCATGCCAGTGTGGAGCCAAGAGCTCTCCTCTCTAGTTTCTTCAATTGGAGATACGATGTCGTACATCGGGGTTTTTGGGCGTAGGGTCGCTGGCTTTTCCGGCTTTGGCTCTGCCTCTAGATTAGTTGTAACTCTTAGGCGATCAGAGGCTCTTCTCGGTAACAATGGCTTTGCTGATCCCGGTCTAGCCTTGAGCTGATCTGAGAGTTCTTTCACATCTGTTTTCATCTCTTTTGTTAAAGCTGGGAATGCCGACCAGGAAGGATCAAGTTCAGACGGCCTCGTGTGAGGTTTGTAACCGGGGTCGAGTTCGAATACCGACGTGCTTTCACTCGTCACGGACATACGTTTGTTACGCTCTGCAATTGAGCGCTTATGTCCTGGCGGGAGTGGCAGATTAGAGAAAATACCAAAGTCAAATTTAGGGAGTGGTTCTGGTGACCCAGACACGGTGGAGGCTCGTTTCAGTACAGGAGCAGGATGCGACAGAGGCTTAAAACTTATATTTTCCAAGGTTTCCAGGTTATCGGCTTTAGTAGTTGGCTTCATGGCAGGGCTTGGTTCAACGCTCGAGGGAGGCGTTGATTCGGCTCCCGATTGTATGCTGGAGTGTTTGCTTCTTGTTGTTGTGCTTGAACCACTGCTCGACATGGTGCTAGTTCGAGGTCTATGAAAGAACTTTGGCGTCGGAGGTGCAGCTTTCATCGTTTCAGTTGTCATGCCTCTGGGTCGTGTAGAGCCCATTTGACCGGAGACAAAAGCTGCAATGCCATCCTCGATGTCTTTGTGAGTCACCTGACCAGAATGTCGTGGCCCGGAAAGCAGAGATGAAAGCTGCTCAGATGCCCATGCATCTTCTCTCGAAGACTTATCTTCAACGGTATCTCTTCTTTGGATACGTGCAGCAGGTTTCGAAACCGTCTTTGAGGGCTTCTCGATTGGTGAGTAGTTTTCATTGCTAGGATCTTGAAATCCTACCTCAGATATGAGAGAACTGATTTTCGTTGACATGTTTCTCGCTGGAGCTGGTCGCTTAGTAGCTTCAGCAATAGAATCGGCGCGTTGAACAAGTGGTGCTTGGTCCTGAAGACAATGTTAGTGAGCGTATAACATCATAAAAGGAGAGATCGTACCTTGTCTTTGACTTCGTCCACCACTCCCATGAGGCTTTGAGAATTCCCCCTTTCCTTCCAAATAGGCCTTCTTGTCTTTGGCCGAGTAGGACTGGAGACCTCTTTCTTCATATGATGCACGACTCGGTTCTTCCAATGGCTTGTGATGTGTTTTGTCCCTGCATCTGAGTGCACTACACAAAGACATAGATTGGCCAACTCATCCAAATACTCAAAAGATGTCTTCAAGCTCTCGCAATGGTCCATCAGATCCAGAACATTAGAGGCCTTGGAGAGATCGAGGTCAGACAAGAGAGGGCGTTTGTTGAAGCATTTCGAGTCATCGGACGTATTAATTCCAACACACTCAAAATCATCTTCATCAGGGCGCAGATTGAGGATCCCACGGAAATCCCAATTAGAGGACATCTTGAATGAAAATATCTGACAATGGAGAAATGGTAAATACTACCTAGGAAAATTGTTTCACTAAATTGGGATTCAGGTGGGCATTCATTGTTTATATTGACATGGACTGGTGGAAGGTGCTTCTAACTGAGTCAAAACCTCGCAGGCACTGAGGGAGGCGAAAGTTGGAGCTTTCGAGGAGCAGGAGCGGGATCGGGATGTGGATGTGGATGAGGATGAGGATCTGACAGTACTTATTTCAGAGGCCTGCACAGCCTCAGCAACACCCACACCACCGCTGGAAATACATCAACTTCGGCATCATCGCATGGCTTTCCACAGTTTCTTGGATGGCAGGAAAATACCTCAAACATACAGCCACACAAGTTGCAGGAAGCTTACTGCAAGGCGATAAACAGCACTGGATGAAATAACTACTTCAGAGTCACTGCACTTCCCGCATGGGCTCAGTAGATGGAAATTCTCCGTACGAGACGCGCCAATCAAAAATCCAAGCAAGATACACAATCTTGGCCACATACTGTAATTACCGTAGATTCAAAGCTTGAAAAGTGACGATCTCCGATGATGACGAGGTAGCATGATGGAGCAATTGAAGGAGAGGGAAAGGAGGAGATGAAGGAGACGAAGGATCGAGCAAAGCCACCACGATGCTGACCAGTCACGCACGTGATGAATTGCAATTGGAGCACCCCCAGCCAATCAGAACAGTATGCCTAGGCTTTGTAGGAGTCCGTGTTATTGAAGAGGCTGTAGGTATTGTCTGTGCTGCTGTTGAACGTTGATCATCGATGGAGAAGTACAATACAATAAGGATGCCAAGAAGATCGCAAAGCCAACAACAAATCCTCTCGCTCACATTTTAGCATCCATCAAGACCAACTCCAACCTAAACACGAATCATTCCGCGGTATGTTCATTCCTTTTCTTCCTTGGACATCTGATGTGTTCGGATGAAATTGGGAGTATTGGCATGAGCAAGGCTTCTCCCAGTGGCGACTATAATCGTAGTGGGTTATAACTCTTAAGTTTATCATATGTCTAACGACCACGATTCGTTCAGCCATGCAAAACAACTCCAAAATTCATATCTACAGATGAATCATTGCATACCATGGAGCGATGTCTTGATAACAATGACGACGACATTCTCCTTGCTCATCTGCCACACTGGTAAGAAAGACACTGCTAACGATACCCGTGATATCTATCGCATACGGCAAAAGCACAACATCGTCACTGTTATATATCATGAGGCAAGGTACACGATACATGGGATGATTTTGCGACTCATAAAGTCTTAACATCAAGATATAGTACCGTTGCAAACTACCCTACCCAACTACCCTACCCAATTACTTTGTGTTCAGGTAACACTTCCCCTCCCCACATGACTATTGGAAATTACTAGTAGCCTTGTTCGTACCTCTGGTTGTTAATTACTGGCAAATTAAGTCGCCAGGACTTGGCTATCAATTCAGATCATACCATAGTAATAAGTGTTTATGGGCCTGTTCTAAGTCCAAGTCCTGGATACAATTGCCGTTCAGGAATTACCTGGTTTTACATTACCCGTTCATAATCCACCAACCACTGTTGGAAATCTCTGCAATGTAAGTGATTTCCGACCTATTAAGATGCTCTCGGCCATGCGGGTCAGGTCTGCATGATGTTGTTCCTAGAATTTCTTTTTATCCTTGGGATTCAAAGCTCCATTCCCCGCGCCAAGATTAAGGGCCAAGTGTGGTTAAACTTCAATTGCCTTCAGTAGGCTCTTGGGGGATGATTATCACAATTTGGAGCATGGGGAAAAAAGGGTATTCAAGTCTTACAGTTGCCCAATAGTTTCGTTTGTCTTTTTTCTTTCTTTAATTTCGATCCATTAATTCATTTAAATATTTTTAACATGTTTCCAAAAGTCCTATCCTTCGCCGCGATTCTGACGATAGTGTCAGCTCAAGGCTTTGCAGCAGATTGGGGTACTGCTTACAATAAAGCAGAAACTTCACTGGCGAAACTCTCTCAAGCTGAGAAGATAGGCATTGTCACAGGGGTAGGATGGGGGAAAGGGGCATGTTCTGGCAACACCAGCCCAGCGCAATCAATAGGATTTCGTGCTCTTTGTCTCCAAGATGGCCCCTTAGGCGTTCGGTCCGCCGCCAGTATTACGGCCTTTCCAGCGGGGATACAAGTGGCCTCAACTTGGGACCGAAGTCTCATGCGTGATCGTGGGCGTGGATTGGGTTCTCAAAGCAAAGCATTAGGAATCAATGTAATTCTTGGCCCGGTCGGTGGACCACTAGGTCAGTTTGCTAATGGTGGCCGGAATTGGGAGGGATTTGGAAGTGATCCGTATCTTTGTGGTGTAGCCATGGAAAACACTATCGGCGGTATACAGGAAGCTGGGGCTCAAGCCTGCGCAAAGCATTTTATTCTCAATGAGCAAGAGAAGAACCGGGAGACTATGAACTCTGTAATCGATGACCGAACTCTACATGAGCTATATCTTTGGCCATTTGCTGAGGCAGTCCGAGCAAATGTCGCGTCAATCATGTGTTCTTACAATAAAATCTCTGGAACATGGGGGTGTGAGAACCAGAGAATGATGAACGATATTCTAAAGAAGGAGCTCGGATTCAAGGGATATGTTCTGACGGATGTAAGTCCCCGTGTCCTATTTCCTATTGTTGTTATCAAAATCTCACTTACTGGTCTCTTTTCAGTGGAATGCACATCATTCAACAGTGCAATCTGCGAATGCAGGTCTAGACATGACTATGCCGGGTAATAACTTACCTTAAAGATTTACACTGCGTTAGATTTACTAACTTAAACTTACAGGATCCGATACAAGCGGAAATAATGTATACTGGGGTGGAGGTAAACTCCAAAGTGCTATCACAAGCAATCAGATCACTGCAGCTCGCCTGGATGACATGGTCACGCGTGTGCTAGCATCCTGGTATTTGACAAAGCAGGACTCTAGTTATCCTGCAATTGCAATCAACCGTCAGACCGGAAATGGAGGTCCAAATGTTCAGGGTGGTAATAGTACTGTTGCAAGGCTCGTGGCACGAGACGGCATAGTCCTCCTGAAAAACACGGATAACGTGCTTCCGCTCAAGAAACCCAAAAGCCTAGCAATTATAGGATCAAGTGCAGTAAATAATGCAAAGGGTATCAACTCCTGTGCAGATATGGGTTGTAATCAAGGAACTCTGTCTATGGGTTGGGGTTCAGGCTCGGCAACTCTTCCTGTAAGTTTGATTACAACAAATTTAACAAGTAATATGACTGACAAACCAAAGTACCTCAGCGCCCCATTAGACGCAATAAATTCACGTGCTAAACTTGATGGAACTACAATTGTGACTTCCACCACTGACTCAAGCAGTGCAGGGGTCTCTGCTGCTCAAAAAGCAGATATAGCACTTGTTTTTATTACAGCAGACTCAGGTGAGGCATATATAACAGTCGAAGGGCATGCAGGAGATCGCAATGATATGAATGCTTGGCATGCTGGTGCAGATCTTGTGAAAGCTGTCGCAGCTGTCAACAAAAACACGATCGTTGTTGTCCACAGTACTGGACCGATCCTGCTTGAAGATTTTGTGGAAATTGCTAATGTTAAGGCGATTGTTTGGGCCGGTTTGCCTGGCCAGGAAGCAGGAAATGCTTTAGCTGATATTCTGTATGGGGATGTAAGCCCGAGCGGCAAACTCCCATATACTATTGCGAGGGCGGCAAAGGATTATGGAACCACAATCCAAGCCAACACCGATAACTTCCCTGAAGGACTATTCATTGACTACAGGAATCTCGATAAGAATGGCCATACTCCAAGATACGAGTTTGGTTTTGGTTTGAGTATGTATAGCTCCCCTGGAAATTATTGGTACTTGCTAATACAATACCAGCATACACAAACTTTATCTATACTGATCTCACAATTTCCGGGGCTCCAGTTTCTGGTCCGGAAACAGGCGAGACAATTCCTGGCGGGGCCTCATCACTCTTTGACATCGTTGCAACGATAACAGCCAAAATTACAAATGTAGGTGCAGCCACAGCTGCGGAGGTCGCCCAACTATACGTTGGTCTCCCGGTATCTGCTCCTACTACACCGATGAAACAACTTCGAGGATTCGAAAAACCAACGCTCAAACCTGGTGACATTGCCGGCCTGAAGTTTGAACTGAGGAGAAAAGATCTCAGCTATTGGGATGCCGAAATTAAGAAATGGGTGTTGCCATCTGGGAGCTTTGAGATTAGCGTTGGCTCAAGTTCAAGGAACTTGCCTCTTCGAGGCAATATCGATGTGTCTTAAATTTTTAAGACGGCTCAGGACAACTCTTGCACTAATGGAAATTCGAATATCATTTGGATCATACAACATTCAAATAATCTCAAAATCACCTTAAATTCTTGTTTGTTCTGCATATTTTCCTTGCGAAGTGTGTAGACATCCACTAAACAATCATCATAACCTCACTGCATTCATTGACTTTCCTGCAGCTGCAAAAGTTCTCAGCAAAAACTGCCTGCCTTTGGTGTAGTCCACCACCCTATGCTTGGTGACAAGCCAGTACTTAGCAATTTTCTTTGAACTTCGGCCCGAACATCATATGGTATGGAGCATTAAATTCTCGGCTAAATTAGGGGTCAACCAAGTACCCCTTTGTACATTCAAAAACCAATACAACATTCAGGAAAGCAGTTACATCAATCGGGACTGCCGTGACGAGACGAAGCTTATATTTTCCGCCATAGATATGTTAGCACTATAAAAGTGATCGAGCAGCCGAATGTTTCTAAAGTGGAATTTGGAACACCCAGTGCTGCTCGCTCGCCTGCTAAAGGGGACGGTTTTAGATCAATATAAGACGCATTGCTCTCCGCAAGAATGGAAAGATATGCACCATCAATTTAATAGAGTTTATGTCAAAGCGTTCTACAGGAGCAAGTTTTGCGTGAAAACAACCTGCTGCGAGAGGATTTACCACGCATATGGCGAAGAATACCCACAAGCACATGGAGACTGGCTTGGGCATTTATAGCATAGAGAAGCTCTTTTCAAAGGTAAGGCCTTGGGATTGGCCATATGTAGACCCATCCTTCCAACAGATCGGATTTTACAACTTCCATAAAGACCCCACTACCATCTCATAATCAAAGCTAGAACAAGTTGCTTATACAATGCTATAAAATCATCTGTAGATGTCAGATCTTGTACCGAATCAGTCATCTGCTTCATTAGTCACAACTGTGAACTGTGGTTGTCACCCTAGAATGCAATACTCGACTTCCTTTCCTTTTCTCTTTCCCGTTGCGTTATTTTTGTGATCTAATTGCCAAGTCATTCAATATCCCGATTTCTGTTGCCCCCCCCCCCCTTTTAATGATCTCATGTTGTTTGATAGAAGTGCTAACATTATTATTATACTACATAGGGAGGGCACCTACTTATATTAAGTAGATGGAATTCATGTTACCCAATATCCAAGTAGAGCGGGTGAGACGAAGGCACAAAGTGTGTCACAGTTTCCATGGCGCTAAAGCACGTAAGTCAGTCTTGTTAAAATCAGGTTGCAAAGATAGTTACACATGGTGTACTGGCTTTAGCTTTGGCTGGAAGTTGTTGTAGAGTGGCTTCGGAAGTATGGTTCGGCATTTGCCCGCTCATTCATCGCCGCATAGTTCTTATGAAAAAATGATAGGGTATTCGATACTGCTCCGCATATCTTTCGTTATTCTTACATTTCCGCGATGCGGAATTTTTGTGAAGATAATCTAGATTCCAGCAAGTCTTCTCATCGCTATATTTGAGATTGTTCTACCTTCTCCATCAATACCTTTTCCTTCCAAAGGCTCTCCATCAGATGCAGCCAACTCCGTCAAAACCCTGCCCAAATCCTTTGTCGGGCTAACCATTCCGGCGTATACTGTGTTCATGACACCTAGGAACCCAATTCCTGCGTACTTTTTAAACCAGCTGTTCACTGGCAGATATTCATGAATCTCCCGGTGTTGCCCTGGATCTACTCCTCCCGGACGCAACGAGTATGGTTTGAAGGTCGAATATGCTGGATCTTTCGACAGAGCAAGAAGTGCGGCTTCTGTGCGACCTTTAACGATGCCAAATCGCGCAGTCAACAATCCCGGGGTTGTGGTTGCGCCTTCACCTGAGACGTAGACGAACTTAAATGGTTTGGGGGAGCTGAGACTCGCGAAGGCTTTTGCAGCTGCCATAGGGTAGTCGTATGTGATCTTAACGTATTCCCTGTTGGCGACCGTTAGTTTAGGATTCCAAAACGTCATACACGAAATTTTTACTCTTTCGAAACCTGTGTCTGGGAGATTCCCTGTGCCCAGACTACACCTTCAGCACCTTTCAATTCATTGAGCACATCCTCTGAGTAGGATGAGAAGTCTTTCTGTATGATGGTCTTTGCTTTGGAGTGTCCTTCGGCTTGCGGAACCGGTCTGCGGGAGAGAATGGAGATTTGGGAGATCGATGGATTTTGAAGCATGTGGTGTAAAACACCGCTGCCCACAAGACCTGTTGCCCCGGTGAGAATAAGGTGCATATTGCTTGATTGTTCGTTCGCTATGGAGGGTATGATACGGGATTTATTCTGGACAGATTGGATTGAATAGACATGATTGTTATGCTGGACATGGTGAGAGTTTTATAGAAGATAACTTGTCAGAGTTCGTGGATGGCGTAGCCTGGCAGCCTGGCACAAGGCTGTGAGAATAGCCCGGCTACGCACGGCAGTCAGCAGGTTGCATATCCGGTCTCCCAAAATCCGGTAACGCCGTTCGTTGCGTCTAAGTTATTAGAGGTCCACAACTGCTTGTAAACTCTGAGATTTATAAATAAATTTCAATAAATATTAAAAGTATAATATAACTTGAGACAAATTCAAGTTCACTTATAATTTAAAGATCGTTACCTTTCATTTAAGTTAGTTTATTTTTATTTTTAAACATATATCTCTATTAATATTATAATATGTTAGGTTGGGAAACCGAGAGCGTAGACACCAACCACAGAGCCCTTACGTAAGCGAACCCCTATAGTCCGTACGAAGCTTCACTTCGTACAACCCTAATACATGCAATACTTTGTGATCTACGCAGCGAGTCATCAGCTCGGTCGCGGATTTCATGGAATACTAAGAACCACTACTCACAAGCCAGCAGACTAAACTCTCATCTATATTCTAACCAACACACTGACCACCCATTGTACTCTTCCCGCCATGTCTAAGCCTATCAAAACTGATTTGCAGCAACTGCGGCCATCACACCACCCGCAGCCATCCATATATCAATGTTTGCTGCTCTCCCGAAAGCTGCGTTCGGTCCCGGCGTCGACGTCGGCGCAGGCCCACTCATAGTCACCTTCGAACCAGGTGTAGCAGTAGGTCCCGATGGTATTACCGTCGCTGACTCAGACAAAGGGTGTGCTGAAGTATAGCACCCAGCCACATTGATAGTGTCATTCAAAGGGCCAAAGCCAAACAGATTTTGAGAACCAGTTCTGTACCAGTTTTGGGGGCAGTTACTCGCGAGAGAAAGTGCCCCAGATCTGTGATTTGACCACCAGGAGGAGGCCACGCTGGCGTATGAGGAGTATGCAGAGAGGAGGGTTGATGGTGCGATGGTGTCGAACGCACACCATACTGAGGAGTCTGGATTTCGGCACGCAGTCCGGTCGAGTCCTGTCAGTGTACAGGTTTGGAACAAAGACCTCCCATATGATACCAGAGCGGTATCTAGTGCGCCACTCGCCGTTGGGACATCAAAGTAGTTCGTGATGTTTACAGTTGCGCAATCCCAGGGATCTCGCGTCGCGGTTGTTGGCGGTGTCGTGGGCATTAGAATCGCCAATTCAGTGTTGGTGCTCGAAGAGACGGCATTAATAGTATTTGCAAGGAGAAAGGCCAAGAGAAAGCCGAAAACATTGACTAGTTTCATACTGGCTATATTAAGCAGTAGCATATGACCGTTCGAAAGAGACAGAAGATGCTTGAGCTTAGGTTGGATGGGTGTGATGCTCAACACATAATTATTGAAGGAGAAAGCCAAAAACCAAAGATACCTATGCATAGTACGTTACCAACATGTGGAGGGTTGGATCGCTGAAAGACATTTGATTTGAATTTAGCGCGGTTGAGCTGTTGGAATTCTTTCCGATGCAACTTCATCTTTCTTGGCTGATAGGTGACGAGGTGACCACCTCGGCCGCACTAGGGGCCCATATTAACACCGCCCTATAAGTAGAATTCACAAATATACTATTGATCACCCCCGAATGCAACCAGCACATACGCTATACTAGCTGAAATGAGGAAATCTTCGCCACTAGGCTATCGCAGTTGATGTTGACCACTATATATACGAAGTCACCGGCGATGCAAATTTCACAGAAGTATGGAGAGCTAATACTTTACCGGCTTCATCCGCCCTCATGGTTACAATCGATCCCCGTGGCGAAAACCCGAGCAGCTGATATGGCTGCACTTCAAACAATCATTACTGAAACCCCTGTGCAAAATGATGTTCAAAGATGGTGCTGTCAGGACTATGTGATAGAAGCGCTCGAACGCTCGAACGAGGAGAAGATTGTGGAGGATTAGGATTATGATTAAGCGAGGGAGACACTTCTAGAACTGTTCAATAATTAAACGTTGATTTAGATTTTTAGGAAGTTGCAACGTAAATTAGGTTATTTCAAAGTACTAATTGATTTATCAAATATTCCTAGCGCCATGCCTCAATGTGGTTCCCAATAACCTCTATAGCCAAGTATGAATACCGGTCGCTTGAACTCCAGCGTACATGAGCATAGGCTTTCATAAATTCCCAGTACTCGGGATAGATTCCACTCAGCTTCCAATCTATCAGTCCCGTAATGCCAATAGCATTGGGCTCCGTATGTAGCACTATTATATTCTCAGGGCCAAGGTCGCTATGTGTCATAACCCTCTGATAATCTGTGCTTAGTCCAGAAGTCAACAGGTCGCGATAGGTTAGATTTAACTCATAAACATAATATAGTCCGCCTCCCTCATAGAGATAGCACCCAGCGGCTCCGCCATTGAAATGTTTGTTTTATTATTTAAATGTAGCACATAGTCTGATATTCACCAAGGTCTAGATGTTGGCAAGTTTTACCACCACAGAATCGCTGACCTTTATTATCCATTTGGAAAGCAATTAATGCAGTACTTCCCCATCCTGTAATACGCGTCCAACGTATGATACAGTATATATCGATTCACTAACTTTGTCTAATAGATCGAGGCTTAGAAGCATCTTAACTTGAGGTGCCAAAGGCGAAATTATGCTCAGGTCACCATGTGGTTGAGGTGGTTGGATGTCTTTTGACTTTGGCTCAATAGTTAAATCAACTTTTGCAGCAACCGTCGATGTATCTCTAAGTTCATTCAATCGCTTAGCCGTATAGGTAGAGATATTCGAAGATAAGTCCGCCTCGGCGTTTGACTTCAGTGCTCACTTTGGTTTCCTTAAGAAGTTGGAATTTTACCTTGTACGTGGCGTCCGTATACGGGACTGTGGTGACGGGTGATTTTTCCATTTTGTGCATCGTCAGCTGGGTTAACTATCTTTTGTGGTGTAATGCGTGGTGTGACTATCTAGTTAAATAGGAGATGTCGAAGACTGTATTCACTTCTGCCTAAAACCAGGGACCCAATTGATGCCGAATACATAGATTTTGAGCAATACGAAGGCCTCTTTGATAACATAGGGGCAATTTTCGGCTCGTGGGAACATAAGAATCTTGGGGCGCATGGCATAATTAAGCTTGAAAAGAGTGACTAGATTCCGGGAAAGGAAAACCTACAAGCAATTCAAATTACGGTAACCTCAAAAAGTTCGGACAGAGAATGCAAAGTCATGGAGTAAATGATTCTTATCAAGCTAAGCTAAAAGCTAAACTACTCATTTTTCAACTCCTTCACAAAACCCTTAGGTCTTTCATCTCAGCAAAATCTATCTAAGTTATATACAAGAATAAAATGTGGGTCCCATAGCCAAATGGATGCAAAGTAGCAAAATGAAAATTGAAAACTCCTGTAAATGTTGGTATCAACAGACGAGAATAATGTGCTCTGAGAAAAGGATACAAGAACAGGCATGCAATGCAGGAAAGCAATAAACGACATCAAAATAATACGCAGTGCAACATCGATCGTCGACATCAAAACATAATTCGTCATCCTCTTTTTTCCATCGTGTTGACCAGGATTCGGATTCGAGGCAGGGTATTAATATGGTCTATCGACCTTGAAACGTAGCAGCACTGAGCATAACCGGCTCAGCGACAAAGGCAATATCGGTAACAGCCTCTCGTTCTGGCTCTTTACTTGGGTTTTCATTCGCCATTCTCTTGATCTCGTCTTCCACGTCGGCCAATAGTGCGGAGATATCCGAATCCGCATATATGCGAATCGATTCGACATCACGTCTGCTCATTGGCTCTGGTGATGATACCTGTACCGGTTCCGCAAGTCTTTGAGGAGAATGGGCTTTTGTTGGACTTCGTGGGGGCGTGTTCATATCGTCGTCTCTCCTCGAGATGGGTTGCATGATCAGAGCGGCGGCCACGTGCTCCAATAACTTCTGTCGTACCCGCGTACGTCGGTTCTCAGCTTGCTCTAACTTCGATACCCAGTCGTCGATTGATGAATCCAGTTCGGATAGGGCCTCTTCTTGCTTTAGAATTGATTCATGCGAAAATCGAGCAACTCGTGGG
>Ga0247734_1000532_pt1 | contig 32813 bp, 26 predicted proteins | sample UWRJL103311B2_FD_180933 | JGI IMG/M metagenome (GOLD analysis project Ga0247734, IMG submission 180933) | Plant litter microbial communities from Arlington Agricultural Research Station in Wisconsin, United States - UWRJ-L103-311B-2 | ecosystem: Environmental > Terrestrial > Plant litter >...
TCACAACCCTACTACTACTCAATACCACAATGTTTATATTTTTAATCCCACTTCATAGGCCATCCCAAATCGGTATTTCTTCCATCAAATGTCCCACTACACGTCCGACGAAATGCACAAAGAGAGACTTCTCGAATTTTGCAATCCCGTATACACAGATGAATTCTACGACTACACAACTCGACCTCGTCGAAGTATTCTTGAGGTTAGCCTCCAGCTCTCCGTGACTCTTCATATTGTCAAGAACAGCAGCTGATCTAAATATTAGGTCTTACAAGATTTCCCATCTGTAAAACTGCCATGGTCGTACGCCACAAGCGTCTTCCCGCCTATTCGTGGTCGCCAATTCAGCATCGCTAGTGGGGGATCTCTCTCAAAATGTCCTACCTCAAACCACATAAAAGTCGAAATCCTTGTCGCAATCGTGCGGTATAAAACAGTGCTCAAAAAGATCAGGCAGGGTCTATGTTCACGATACATTGCATCATTACAAGAAAATTGTGAATTGAAAATCACATTTGAAGAGAACGCTAAGTTCTATGATCTATTGAAGAAAGAACCAGCGAGACCAGTGATTATGATTGCACCAGGGACAGGAGGTAGGTCGAGTGATTCCCAGATTCAGCCCCATAGTGCTCTACATATGCGCGGCCAAAATCTTGTTCAAGCTTTAATCTATGATTTGAGTGCTAAACTTTATCATTCCAGTCGCTCCATGTCGCTCTTTGATATATCAGCGACTTCAAACAGTAAGTTTCCCCTTCCATTTTTCTTCTTCTTGTTTTAATAACGTTAACCGTCTCACAGTCACCTCCTACTGGTCCAAGTCACCTCTTCTTCAGCAACCGCAACCAATCTGCCGACTTTTTCTTCCACGAGGAATGGTCCTCGCTCCAAAGCCCTTTGGAGCTTAGGGTTCACACAGCCTTCTCTCGCGACCAGCTGCAAAAGATCTACATCCAAGATATCATCCGTAAAGAAGGTATTCTCATAAAGAAACTGATTGACGAAGGTGCTGTGGTAGTTGTGTGTGGCAGTTCGGGTGCGATGCCTAGGGCAGTTAGGGAAGCTTTGCTCGGTGCTCTGTCATTGACGAATAGCGATAATGCGCAGGTTGGAGAGGGAAACGATGATGGAGGTGAACCTAGGAGAGAAGCTGAAGCGTTGTTGAAGGGAATGGAGGACGGAGGAAGATTTGTACAGGAGACGTGGTAAGGGGGGCTTGTGCTTCGTTCAATCACTAGAGCTACCTGTGAAATACAATTTGTTTCTAGAAGCATAAATTATAATATATGGACTTCCAAATATTTACTCCTCGGTTTAATTACTAAGACCGTATAGAGGATTTGGTTACATTATTTGATATGCCCAAACTAATTAAAAGTGTGCAATTTGAAAACTGTATCCATTCTCTCATTCTTTCAGTTTTCTAGTTCCAGTATTCAACTCTTCAAATTGTTCAAAGAGGTCCAGGCAAACTCTTTGGGCTCTTGTGAACAACGAATGACAAACGACCAAAATATTTATTTTGTATATGTGCGGTCGTAAGCCACCATATGCCAAAAGGGATGCCGAATGGAGTATACTAAATTTGTATATTCTTCAATAAGGCTCCATTACTTTTCTCAAACGCTCTAGCCACGCACAAATCCAAAATATGCCCTCACCCTAATCCTAAACTCGGTTATCGCTCGATACTTTGTTTTCTTATTCTTATGATAGGGGCTTAGTGTCGATCACAAAACACCAGTGGGATTATGTATATATGTATTTCTCTTTATTACGCTGCTTTTTAGGCATTTGAAATGGTGTTCTCATCTGTGAATAAAGGAGTGTGATCCTGTGTCTATCTTACCTCCTCTTGAGCTTGTTGTTGTTGTTGTTGTTAGTGTTTTGTTATTAGTGGCTTGAAATAGAAGCTCCTTCACCACAACCAAATGTTATGGAATTTCCGAACGAGGTATTGATAATCAAAATAGAGGGAGAAAGGGAGAGAGTGAAGTAGACTGACAGAGCTTGTTACAAATACTTCATCTTGTTTCTAGTATAGCTAACGATGGGAGTGTGGTTGCTAGGTTGAGAGATAGTGCAGAGTCTTTGGTGAGAATTTGTGTTGGAAGGCATGGCTATCGGTGTGGGAGGTGACTGTGATGAGCAATTTCCAAGGGATATTTTTAATGTTGGTGGTATATGGTGTGCCGCGTTGAAGTGTGTAGAGATCTTGGTATCAAGGTTGTTCATTTCATGGGAAGCAGAAATTTAGAGTTTTGGTAACACAAGTTGAGATTATCGCTTGAATAGGTGGTATTATGTGATTGTGCTTGGTAAAGTGTATTAGGAACTGGAATTGTGCGCTACATGTTTCCCTTATATAGATCAGATAGATATGAAAAATTCGACAGTATTTCTACAGTGAACACCGTTTCTTGAGTATGGAGACAAATACGAAATTGAGAAAAATATTTTTAGAAAAACAATTGCATATTTATGACAACAATGCAAAGGAGCCCAAAATTCCCAAGGAAATCAATATCCAAACGTCCAAACACCAAAGCACCGAAACACCTAATTGACAATAAACCTCTGCTATATCCCATCATAGTAAACTTTGCGGTCTATCCTAGTAATCTTCATCAAGGAAGGCTACATTGCTTCTGTTTCAAAACGCTTCTCTGAAAATAAAACATGTGGTGGCCCTATGCTTGCACCAGTTCTTTCGAACTTGCAATAAACCTGAATTGCCTCTGGTTTTTGCGACATCCAGTTTTGTCATCTCTCGACAGAGCTTCACATTCTGGAATGTCTCTATAAGATTGTTGTTAGTAATTTATATATATATTTGAGGCAGGATTTGGTGCAAATAATTACATACGACCAGTTTGAAAGTACTAAGAAATACGCATCTGCTTTAGGGGTTTGGCCACCTTGAACGCGCTGTTCTGACACTGGCACAAGTCTTAGTGAGGCATCCTTTCCACCTTCGATGGTAGATGCTGGGGGCCACTCATCAACCGAGTCGTCCTCGGGTCCTCCACGAAACGGTTTGAGTTTATTTATCACCACGCCACTCCTATGACCACCAGAACCGATGTATGCGTAGCCGGAGACCTTTCTGTTTTTGTCATTCGCGTCCTCATCGTAATGAAGAATGCCAGACAGTTTGCCTTTAAGATAACTGTGGGCTGTTAGCTGGATCGTTTCCTAGCTGGTGTGTTGTGACTCGGTCAGTATTATGATTGAACTATATTGCCCTGGAGTAAATCTTAGGACTTACAGCTATACCAGGCTTCCCAAGACAATTTGCTGCATAGCACATATTGGCACAATTCTCTCGCGTTTTAGTGCAGGCGAACTTAAGTGGTACGGGTTCGGATTTTTGGTCTTCTCCTTTTCCTCGCCTAACTAAGACATCCGAAAAGCTGGGATTGACTATATCTGGGAGAGTGGCAGCAGAAATAAGATAGTTCAAGGAGGAAAAGCCGAGCACTAGGATCAGAGGTAAAAACATGTTGGTTGGACGAAAGTGAACGATAGTAAAGATGTAACGACGTAAAAACGTGACTGTGTGTGGAATAATGTCAAAATATGTGCAAGGTTGGTTTGGCTTTGCACGAGTGGAGCTTCGACTGATCAGTCCTATATAGTGAGCCGAGAAGCAGCAGTTTGTAATTTGTACTTGAAACGGGATGATGTCTAACGAAAAGCACTTAAATATAGTAAAACTTCGTGAAGTTCAATTCTCATTAATGCATTTTCGTAAAGCGAGATTCGATGAGCGCTTTCAAGAGACCTGCCAAGAAAGGATTCACCAACATATAGCCACCCGCAAAATAGATCATAAGCCATAAACGATACCGTTATGGCTCCTGTATGCAGAGGATTCGGCAACTCTTAAATTAGAACTGATGAAAGGATCAAAGGCGGAGTTTCGGCATGCCAACTTAAAGAAGCATTAGCAGGGCTCCCTAAGAATTCTACCAACAGTTCAACCAATAGCCTGACTATCCAACCAATGGGCTGTGGGCTCCAACAGTCTAACCAACAGTTCAACCAACGTGCTGATCCCCCAAGCACACCTTGTCTAAAGATGGTATACTGTGGCTGGTTCATCTTGAAGTTAATATCTTTCTCATCCTATATGGAGTGGTGGTACTTCTATTTCGATATGTTACAACCTGTTATAATAAATTAGCTTAGCAAGCTCGAACCAGACTCTTTAAAGGTATATGTGCTTTTATGATCGCCTCACCACAGCTACGTCACAGATGAATTTAAGATAGGGTTAAATGGCTGTTAGAACGGGCTCTCACATGTTGAATTTGAACTCTGATCTCGTTATGTAATAGGACAATATAAATATTATTGATTAGTAGTATACCGACGTAATCAAGCAACTTGCCTTGCATGGAATCTGGTTGGCGGATTCCATGATGGATGGATATCTCATACCCCGCAATCCCAACAATCCTCTGGCATAGCCTCCTGTTGCTTCTTTTCCAACTCTTACTTACACAGTGTGGTCTTAGTTTTTCGAAAATAGATTCTCTAATCGCGCTGGAATTAGAGGAAATAAATTCATTCAACGTAAAAGCACCCTTTTTTTCTATCACAGAATCATGCCACTCAGGACACGCCGAGTATCAACATCCTGAGGTCACCATGAGCAACAAAGTACGAATTGAACTGTCTGATCTATTACGCATCTTTCCCACTTACGTTACCGCCGAAGTCCCCGTCAAGGTATATTGCACAGAACCGAATATGCCCAGTCCCATACTCAAGCTCACACATCCCTAGGTTCTTGAAGATCTAGTAGAATCAAGCGCAACGGGATGGCCCTCAAAACAGAACGTCAAATCACCCTACCTTCTCTCCATTCTTCGTGCGAAATCCGAAGCATCTTACGAGAAAGAGCGCATCAAGACTCTGACAACTTTATCTGGCACGGAGCCCCCCATCCAAAATAGCCACGAGTATGATTTCCTCGTTATGAACCTATACGAGCTCGCTAAATATACCCTTGACACCTTCTCCTCCTCCCCCATCAGCGATCGCTTCATGTTAATCGTTGACGAACGGACTTTGCGAGACCGTACCGTGATCCTGGCCGAGATCCCTAGACAAATTAAACTGGACGAGAATAAGAACGTCAAGAAGGTCGAGCGGAAGTTTCATAGAAGAGATCAAGTAAGTTGAAATAATAAAACCATATCTAATCGATGTCTCTGAAAGCAATTGGGGGTTTTGGTGGCAACTTAAGTTACAAGAAAATTTCCAAGACACTCTCACAGCTCTCCAACTCTGGAAGATTTCCACAGCTAACTTTAATACAACAGTATGTTACCGACTCGCACGGATGGCTTGATGAGGAAGGTGAATATGAGGGTGTGGAGGAAATTAAGGTGGTGAGGGTTACTTTTGAGGATGCTAATCTGGTGAACATGTTAGATGATGAGGTGGAGACAATTGGGTATTTGGCGCGTCATACATATGGGACGGATGGAGTGTACCAGGCTGGGGCAGCGTATCCGGGTGGGTTGTAGTGTGCCTAATTTGTTTTGTCAGACTGGGATGTTTATTGAGTTACGAAGATATAAAGTAAAAATGTGGAAACTGTTTAGTCAGTAGATAACCAGATGAGAAGGATCCTGTCGGTAGTAGCTTCTCATATAATGCCCACGGCGTGGTTTAAGCTGCCAGCCAGCCTTGTACGCTGGTCACAACAAATTAAGTTTCTGCTTCTAATATTAAGTAGAAAATAATGAATGGTGGATTGTGAATAGTTGCGAAACTTTAGTATAGAGACTAAGCACTAACCGGTAGTTGGTCTGGAAGTGAACTAGGTACGGCCACAAGACTTCAAGGCCTGACAGCCAAGTTTAAGCCAGACTGTGCTCCGGCTCATATTATATACTCTGTGAAAAGTGACTGTGCCGATCAATACTCTGATTCTACTACACTTAATCTCCAGGAGAAAGTGGAGAAGTTACACGTGTGTGCCTTTTTCTGGATCACACTATTACAAGAAATAACCACTGGGTACGTTGAGAGCCCAGATTTAGTTGCATTCAACAGTTTGTGGGACTCAGCATGATGAAATGTTCCTGCTGGAGAACATGAGTTTCCGACCTTTGGTAGACATTCAATCGGAGGAGCTTGGTGCTAAAACTAAAATTTCTTTGAGACCTCTACGGAACGTGTCTGATTTAGGAAATTCGGAGGTGATTCCGTGGTTCGTGAAATATGTGATATAATAACAAGAGCGGAGAGTTTGCGGAAAATGTCCATGCCTTGGGAAAAAGCTTTGTCTACCGAAGAGTCTCTAGAAAATTCACAGGAGCAGGCTCGAAGTCCCGTCAATTAGAAGTTTCAAATGTTTGACATACATTTATATCAAAGGCGAACGCGGACCTGTTTTTTACAATCTATAGATTATGGATTTAATCATGAGTGTTTTATAGGAAGAGATTATCATGCTGCTCCTGGATTCTAGACGAGCACGATAAATGAAACTCAGACATTAATTGATTGTTCCCTCTTCGTGGATTCTGAGGTTGGTAAGCCCTATAGCCAAATTTCAAAGTGGATAGCTATTTGCAGCAACTTTCAACTGTGTGGAAAAACAGAATTAATGTGACAGAGGAATATGTGCTCTAGTGGCTAGGTGTTATGGCCAACGAACACATTGAACAGGTGCTACCACTATAACGCCTAAGGTGGCAGCTAGCTAAATGTCGAATGTTGAAAGTCATACTAAGTTATCGTTGGTTACTTGATTAATCAATGGGAATCTATCTGAAATATATATAAACCATAGGGAGGACTGTGCAGGAATGGACTCCAATCACTTGGACAACAAACTTCACATATTGGGGCTACCGATATATATTGGTTTTGGTATCTACTTAATCTAGTTTTTACCACTCTACTGGAGGGGCTACCTATCCTAAGTAGAAGATCGACGCACGTAACTTATCACATCCTAAATATCGATCAACAATCTATGAGCTGGAAGATTTTCCTCCGTATATTACGGAAGCAGGAGAGAAAGTAGAAGCGCAGGCTATGGTGGAGAATTTTATCAAACGCAGGGGGCGTATATCCCTGGGTATTTCTTCTGGGTATTTTTGGTCTTTCGTTCCCTAATTGATGCTATCGCCGTACTGTTTCGAGTAGATACTTACAATCTAGTCTGGCGGATATACTAGCTGATATGGAAACCTATTTTGAGCAGGTACTGCTTAACATCAATGACTAAGTTCACCAACAGGTGGCACACACCTTCTTAATCACAGTTTATGCGGTCGATAAGTTGCCTGTGACTAGCTATTCAACTATAAAGAAGACACTATAGAGGGCGTCAAAAGCTTAAAATAGGAGCAACTGTCCAACAAAACTAGGAAGGGAGCGGCTTCATTGTGTAGAAAACCAGCTTAAAGGATATTCTACTGGCCAGTTGAAGGCGAACAACACTGGTAAAGATCTACGACCGAACCAGGAAGAACACCAATTGCTGTTTGAATCTTCAGTTGACTTTATACACAGAACCGTTGAGAACGTTCTCGAACATCTAAAATGCAGTAAATATCGAGAACACGATCAGCGAGCTCCCACAAATGTGCTCTTCGAAATTGTAAAGCTTGCCTTGCGATAATCAAAAGGTCGCCTTTAACATACCTTATGTTCAAAGAGATGACACATGCTTTTCAATTGTGCGTTTATTCTCGTCATGCGATATTATTGGAAAGCTCCACCCACAAGGCCTTACACAAGGGCTTAATTGTTGAGACTGCACAACAACCCGTTTAGTGATTTTAAATTGATGTGTTAGGACCTGGAAATTGCTGGACGTACACCTGTGGTTTTATATTTTCTTATTTTGTATCATGTCCTTAGTACTATAATAGAGAGTATGTATTTCTAATCTAGATGAGAAGCAACAGCCTCTCTGAGCCGTCTTTAAGTCTCTTACTAACCTCTGTCTCCCATCTTATTCGCATGTGCTAACGAGAAGTCTTCGTTGAACATTGATACCTCACCCCTATTTTTACAACTGGGCTAGGATCCAGACTGCACTTGGGTGACAGAAGTTCCAAATTCTGGCAACAACTTTTGAACAATCCTTATAGCAAATTATCAAAGAAAGTAAAGGCTTAATGTGACTATGATGATATAAGATTTTCGATAGACCACGGAGCCGACCTGGAAGTGGAGGTGGATATTGAAGTTTTAGGCTGCAGCCATCTAAATGAGGAGAAGGGAGTGATATTGTTGAAAAGGAATTTCATTCGCACAAATTTCTTATGGTCTTGTACCATATTCAAAGCTCTACAGTGTTTCAAGTAATTAAGGAATAATAGCTATCGGCAGCCGCAAATAATAATGTTCCATATTTGAATGAACTTACAAAAATACGCCACTTGAAAACATTCCGGTATACAATGAAAGCTAAGATCTCAAAAAGGCACCCATTTATGCCCCTGGAAACTACTATTTCGTCTATTTCAGATCTAGGAGAACTTCTTTAGCCTGGCCCTTAGGCAGAATTGGCTGTCTCGAGCGTATACATATACGCATATTGGGAAGAAAGGTGACTGGATCTTAACCAAAACAATTTTGCTCAGGAACGTCTCACTCAATTGCAACTAAATTCTAACAAAAACACATTTCCGTCAAAAGCAACTTTAATAAAAAGACATTGCAGGACGTCGCCTCTTGGGCTCTAAGGAGATAAATGGTAAAGTGTGATAACTTAGAACCAGACCAATAATCTTGATTTAGTTGTCTTTGCCTTGAGGATAAACACACCAACGATGGAGAGGGAAGGTTGGGAACTAAAATAAATCAGCCGAAAGAAGACATCAGTATTTTCTTAGAATCCCGAATCGGAGTTGTAACATCCGAATTCAAGTATCAAACGTAAAGTGGCTATTAGGGAAAACACACGTAGAAGCCAACATGAGAACTTTGCCAAAAGCTTTCCATATTTTGTTGTGGTAGATGTTTGGATCTACATTGCTCTTGTAGTCTAACCGGAGCACCAGGATTGGTGCATCAAATTCAACCCGCGGAAGCTGTCCCAGAGGAACAAAAAGTTTGGTAACCGACATTGCCGCACCTTTCCCGGCAGTTATACCTCCAAATGTAGAATTCTATATCCTTTAATCTGAGTGAGCCTTGCGATCATCTAGGAACTCCTGATTAGTCAGATTATTTTCTAATTTATAGGTGGAATCTAGTTTAAGCTCTATCTACCTACTACTTCACGCACCATAAGTTAGTATGTCTAACTTTAGTTCTAGGAAACACATCGGATAAGAAGAAAATTTGAGTAATAGAGCTATGATTATTCTCAGTCGTTTTACTCTATTCTACGTTGTGTTTCGTGGGCCAAAATACAAGTGCTGCGGAGGGTCCCAAAAGACACATACTTGCAAAATGTTGATATACTGTAAATTGAAAAAACTACCGGCATAAGACTTAGAGCTTAAAGATCTAGTACAAGCGGATTTTAATGAGATGCCGTATGGAATAGCCGAAATTCTACATGGTGCTGTGACCTCAGATGGAAATATTTGGCACCAAAAGCGGGCTTCAAAACTCCTTCCCCAATTCATCTCTCACTCCGTCAGATATTAAATAATTTAATTTACCCTGAAAGGATATATAAACATGTTACATTTCTTTCGGAAACTTCAACTTTACATTATTATTACTTCCTCAGTCTAAAGCAGTTTTCACACCTCAACTCCGTTTTGTTCTTTCACAAAGAAAGATGAAGACGTCCGTCGCGCTAGCAGCAATTGCTGCTGTCCTCCCTTCACTATCATCTGCTCACTACTTATTCCCACATCTAATTCTCAACGGGGTAGTCACGGATGGCTTTAAATACGTTCGCGAGCATGACAACGGCTTTCAACCCTCTTACGGCCAAGATATTTGGAACAAAACGGACTTTCGCTGTAATAAAGGCTCTGAGAATCATCGTGCTGCGACGCAAGCTGCAAAGGTCGTGGCTGGCAAAGATGTCATTGGTTTCCAAACTAATCTTGGGGCACATATTGCGCATCCTGGCCCAATGCAAGTAAGTCACCTCTTATATCTATACACTACAGCTTTAATTGCTAAGAAACTAACTTAATAAACACAGTTCTACATGTCCAAAGCCCCAGGTGATGTGAGAAATTACGATGGCTCTGGAGCATGTACGAACTTCTCATTTCACACCTTGCTTCAACTTGCAAAATCACTCACCAAAACAAGCGCTAACTCAATCATTCTCTGCCAGGGTTTAAAGTCCATCAAATAAACGCGATTAAGGGGTGGGATGGAACTGATCCAGGATGGCTAGTCTGGGATAAATACCAATTCACATTCAAGCTTCCAGCTGAGATTCCAGCCGGCCAGTATCTGCTTCGTGTCGAGCACATGGCTGTCCACCAACCTTACCGATCTAAGGAGTTCTTTTTCCAAGCAAGTCTACTTACCTAGGTTCCCGATGTATCTTTTTCTGACAGTTTATGTTATAATTTTAGTGTGCACATCTCGAGGTCCAAAGCACCTACAATGGTGTAGCTCCTAACCCAACTACTAAGTTTCCCGGTGCATACCACCTGGACGATCCGGCACTTAGGTTTGATAGTTGGGCGAAACCGAGGCCGACAGTCGCCATTGCACCTGGCCCGCCAGTTTGGCCCGGTAAAGATGCTTCTACTGGGAGTGTTTGGCATTGAGGAAAATGTTTGTACGCCAAAAGGTTGTTGAAGCTTGAGTTGGCTTAGTGTCATCGAAGATGGTCTAGATAGAGAAATGACGAATAAATGCGTTAAAATAAACTTTCTATTGTACTTCGATTTTAACAAATCTTTAAATCTGCTTTCTCTTGTTATAAGCTGTACTTTTTCATACCACGGATTTCCTTATTATGTACATAACTATTTTAATAAGCGACACAAACCTTTTCTTATAGATGAATAATAAAATTTAATAATGGGACTAATTATAAGTCTGATTTCGGTGATTGTGATCAATGAATGCTAGTACTCCCTCCGCTCCTCCTGTTGTCGCAAATTTACCCCTGGCATAAATGTATAGGCCGCCTAGGAACTTTGTCCAAGGTGGTCAGAGTACTATCCCATTCTGTACGATAATGATGTTCCCAGGTTTGAGAAAGAAGACTATCCGCCAATTCCAATGTGCTCACATTCAACCAACCTTGCAGAGCCAGCATTTCCGGTGAAGAAAAACAAACATCTTATGGATATTTTCAATAAATCTCTTGATTTGGCTCGATAGGCCTACTTCCAAGAGCTGTGAAATGGACGTCTTAATGAGTATAAGTAGTTGGGGATAAATCCATTTATGTAATAAAAAAAGCATAAACCAGATTTCGTGTGTCAGTGATAATTGGAATGATTCGCTGAGACCCTGAATCGTGAAAAGCTTTGTATGAAAGTTTGGGGCACTAATTCCGGTAGGTACAGTAGATGCTTTGTTCATCTCAATCATAGCTTCTTATGATCGATCTTTCCCTGTCCGATATCATGTAACAAAGTGCCACTCCGCCCATGATTCCCATATGGAAAATATCTAACTCAGGTTCAAACCCTTAAAATAAAACTTTTCATTTGCCGATCAAGCGAATGGCCTAGAACATGACACCTCTCAGGCGTCCAGGATCACAATATGCTTCTTTACTAGCGTAGCGGACGAAAAGTTTTAATTTCCGCGTGACCCTCCGCCTGACTAATGAGTAGTAATGATTCGATTATAGTATAGTTGAGATAAATGGGTATCCTATTAGTGTTTAAGAATTGTATTTTAGTCCAAGCTTAGATGATGCTCTTAGTACCAACTCCCATTATAGAACTATAGGACTACCAACTAATAATTGAAAGCTTATATTACTCTTATATAGAGGATGTAGAAAAGAGAAACCTTGTGAAAGACCGGCCCCGAATAGATATTTTAACAATTGCTTTAATTTGTTATAGCTCATTCTCGGACTATGCTACCACATGAGACTTAAATTCTATGTTAATAATTGGACGAGTACTAACTTCGAACTAGACGTCTTGCTAATCGTTCGTAAATAAAGGTTAATTTGTGAGGCAGTGCTGGTATCTTTCTCCGCACCATAACTCTCTAAGATTTTGATAATATTTAATAACGTAATAGTAACATGGTTGCAGAGGGTGTTAGATACGCTTTGGCTGCATGCATTCTAGATCTGGGACTTGCAGCAATAGGTGTTTGATTTATTGGAGACATATTTGGAACGTCTCCATTTGACGAAGCTGTAGAAAGGGGCAACACAAATATTTAACCTAAGCACATTATAGTTAAAGTAATATGATAAAAAGTCCTGCTATACTTTCTTAAGCTCAGATATTATGTTCAATGCTGACTATTGTCAAGCTTAGCTAATATATATATATGATCTGGGTAATATAGAACGTTACTTACCCTGTCATTCTATTATCTTTAAAGGGGACCTTTTTAAAAAATAAAACTGATATTATTGAAGACGGGGACAAACTGCTGGTTTAAGAGTACAGGTTATCACTGTCCAAATAACCATTCTCCAAATTACTTATAAACATTATTTACAGTACCCTGCAAATCAAATACCGGTTCTCTACACCAATTAATTTATTATTACGTTGTATATCCGACTGAAATTGCTGAGCTCTGTAGATTGTTATTACTCATATGATAAGTTACTAGGCACTACATAACCTATTACCTGGGGCATTGCCACACGTGTGACAGATAAAGTCTCATAACGGCCAAGAGGCAAAGTTGAAGCCTCAGATGACATCTGAACCTAGAATTTCTTACCTGGGATTGATTTATATCTAGAGCAAGCCATCTAGTATTCCAAGAAGTATGGAACCCTTACAGTGATAGGAGGGTGGTATTAACCAGAGTTATGCGTTAGGTCAACGCCCCTAGGTTGATAAGCACCCACAGTAAGCAATAGTTAGAGTGTAGATATGTTGTATATGAAATTTTATTGCGTTGCCGACTCACTCCTTTGACTATTGAACATAACTCCGATGAAACACCCACGCCCTAACTCCAAAAAGGCACGACTACTCAAACAATCTATTTTTCCATTTCCCAAACCAACGCCATTGCTACAGCAGCACTTTTGTATATCCTGATCCTACTAGTACTCTTTCCAAGTCCCACCCACCGCAACATAAGGTTTCTCCTTCACAATAAGCTCTCAGTATCCGTCCTCCCACGAGTCAACTAAGTTTTCAATATGGTTGTCATCCCTGAATTTCACACTGGCATCCCCGAAATCTGCAGTATTCAACGTATCCCGAGCCTTTTTAGTTAATTGCGGCCAATTTACCAGGGGCTGCTGCCCACCCTTCTCAATTGTGGTATCCAAACCATGATTCAAAAGGTCAGCAATACGGAAATACTTAACCTTAGGATGATCGTTATCAAAATCAACCTGGGCAGGCTTGTACTTTTTCCAGCCGCTGTGGGAGCTAAAGGATACACCTGTGACCTTCGCGTCAAGAGTTTGCTCGCTTAGCCACACCACGATCTGTTCCCAGTCGTGTCGGTGGCCACCTGTGCCATCGCGGGGCATGTCTTTAGGGAAGTACCACGAGTACATGACGGCAAAGCGGCCTTTGAGTGAGGCTGAGCGGACGTATACTTGTCCGGTGCTCTTGGAGCATTGTCCGTTCATGGCGCCGGTGTTTTGAAGACCGCCACTGCGAGAGAAGAAAGATTCATAGGTTAGCCCTCAAAGTTATTGGGAGAGAGAGATATATGAAGCCCAGATTCTAAATCCAAAGAAATCAAGCTCGGGTATCACCTTTTCCGGGGTTCTTACCTGACACTTCCATCGGCTTGGACGGCTGGGAACGGAACACATCCATTCTCGACTTTCAAGTATGGTTTGTATTTGAGATATATTTTGCCTGATTCACCGTCTCCCACGCTCTCTGGAAAGGATTGGACTTCATCATGAGGAATAGCCGATGCCAGTGCAGCGAGCATGCTGAGTTGGAGAAAATGGATGAGTGATATGAACATGTTGATAAGCGTTTGTTGGTAAAAGACTTTAATAAAGTGTTATGTGAATTTATCTCGGTGTTGAAATTTGGATCCCGAATTGTGGTTTTACTAGAATTTTGAGGGCGTCCATAAAAGAGTACTTATACATTTCTCTCCATCTTTGCTCCTCTAAGTCAGCCACAATCCTTATGTCAGACCCCTCAAGATGTCTCAAATCACAGCCTCACAGAAAGATATTTCGCACATAAATCCTTCAAAATATCGAGTATGGTAACACTTCCCAGTATTCCTAGGTATCTAAATCATATTTTGGGAAGTGCGGCAACGAACTGCGCAGGAGGTAGGAGTTCGCCAAGGGCTCCGCCTTGGAGGTATATGCAAGCGCTGCATATACGCGTATATGGACAGCCGCGTATATGGACAGTAATGCCCTGCCTTCCATTTGCACAATTACACTTTTGAAATCCTTTACAAAATGGACTATTAATATGTCCAAGGAGGATTGATCTGCAGCATATATTGTGATAGAAATAACTTGATTATAGTACACCTCCGTGGAACCTTTAATCAAAAAAATACGGTATAATTGATCTCTGGAGTTATATTTGATGAGCAAGTTAACAATATAAGCAGCATAACTGCTTGATTTCTACTGTCGTAAGTTAATGTGACTATATATATTTGCAGCCACTTTATACTACTGTCTAATGCTTAGTTAATAAGTAACCAAAAGAAAAATGATTAAAAATAATTAAAAAGACCCTTGGTTCGTTGATTAGATAGTTTTTCTACATTATAACAATATAATTTTGGGTCAATAAACAGCTATATTGATTGTTAGTATACTGTTAAGGTGGGTTTATCTTTATTGGTATAATTCATAACCGATTATCGTTCGGGTCACGTGTGCTTGGCTCAAATACTCCTTTTGATCCCGATCAAGGCTATATCAATGTCACCTACTACATAGAACATACAATACCATTAATGATTACTACCAAATACATCAAGCACTGCCTTAAGTGCCCCGTATTTAATGTAAATCCAGCCATGCACATGGGGTTGAATCGACAAGTCTCACTGTCACGTGAAGCCCACATATCACGTGTCGTTTGACCCTAGTTAGAAGTTTGATATACATTCTAACCTCTCCTAGTAGTGCATTTATAAGAATTAAAATTCACGGAGTTCAGGGTAAAAGCAGGTGTAATAAGTATCACGTATACAGAAGAACTTTTAATTATCAATTATATAATTAATATCATATGTAAATGAAGCACGAAGCTTTAATCATAAACTATCTACTCTTATAAAACCATTTGTAGAGTGAAAGAAAGCCCTTGAAAGTTTGAGGTTCATAAGCTCAATAAAGCTTGGACTCATTGGGCTATATATCACGTGTGGCTATAATTCCCCGTGTAGTTTAAGCGAGGTTACCGTGCCTCAGGCCGCACAGAGGAGGGTGCGTTTGTGTTGTGAAGATCAAATACTTGTTAGCCTGAGGTGTTATATTTTCTATTTCTAGGCTCTCTCATTTTGAAGATTTATCACCTGACTGCTGTGTGCCGTTCTCTTCCACTCTTGCTCGTTTAATCCACTTATATGGACCGCTTTGACTCATTAAAGACGCAATAAATCCCGCATCGGGGCTGAGGTGCTGTACTTTGTACCTGGCGTGATTGTTGGTTCTTTTGGTGGGTGAGTGAGCCGCCCCACTTCGGACTTGTGCAGACAGTTCTTATAGGCACACTTTGCCATACTATATATTAATGCTCGTGCACGATATTGAATTTTAAGATTGCCATGGCTATTTAGTCCAACGTCTCTCTCTCTGGAGATGACCGCATGGCATGCGCGATTCAATAGGAGGCCTGTGATTGGGTGATTTACCGCCGAAGTTACATGTGCTTACTTCGTATACCGAATGGGGTGACCAACTTAAAATTGGCTAGGAACGAACTGCTATTCTAGACTGATGCCCGAGCTTCATAATTCAGTTTCCCAGTTGAGCTTTAGAAGCGGGTTATTTTAGGAGGGGGGGTTTAGAGCTATTCTGCTCTGAGGGCTTTTTATTTTGAAGCCTTTGATTTTACACTACTATATTCAAAAATCGGTATTCTAAATAAATCAAACAATTTAAAAATTTGTTTGAATAGAAACTAGGATCGGACTTCAGCTACCTTTCAGAATTAGTAGTTTAGCGTGTTTAATCCAAGTGGGTCCAACCGGCTACTATACCTATCTAGGAAATGCAATATGCATCAATCATCCTAACCGAACAGGGTAGAAATGTTATGCACCAACCATCAACCCCTATGTTATTAGTTGGTGCCTTGACCTGAGCCAGTACATATACTATGTAATGGTAGGTATCTGTGTCAGTCAGTAGTCTAGTCGTGTTCCATCATCACAACTCACTCAGCTTGATCTATTCAGTTCGTCTGTAACTCGTCACTCGTTTAACAAGCATCACATTCGTTTAATTCAATATGGTCAATCTCACCTCTACGGCTCTGCTGAGCGCATTTTTGGCCATTGTTAATGCCAACATAATCACCCCTACCAATGCCCAAGTTGGAAAGCTGATCACTCTCACCTGGGACCTGCCAGAGGGTGTTTATCCAACTCTGTTGACGCTACAACACGGAAATGGAGCTGAGCAACCTTGGACATGCGTGGGCTGTGCTGCTCTTCAATATGAAACTCTTGTTCGTATGTTACTCTATGTTTTTCCCCTGCACGGAACGATTGAAGATAACCGGAAATAGAATGGATTGATGCATTTGGCGGAAACTTGGTAAAAGGCGGATTATCTATCGATTGGATCCCTAATGTGCCTGGTCCAGCCTTTTTCTTGCAACTCCAGACTTCCGACGGCAATAGTTACGGTTCCAAAAGGTTCGAGATCCTCTCCGAGGACGGCAAGCATTTAGTTTCAGCCGTTGATCCTGGGGAACGCCATTCCAACATCATGCCGCAGACAGCCACCCCAATCTGGTGTATGTAAAAGCCTCCAACACATAGTCCTGCTTGAAGGGGTTGATGATCTCGTTGGATTTGGTTCAACCCTTATGGGTGATCAAGATCTCTCGACATTGAATTCTTATTCCTTTCACCCCATTTGGCAAATGATCACTGTGCTTTACTGACAGAAATATAGATCCTAACAACCCCCACAAGACTGCAAGCCCAAGCGTCACTTCAACCAGCACCTCTTCCTCCGCTGCCACAACCCCTACAAGCACGGCTGCTAGTGAGAGCGTAATTAGTTCTGCTATGAGCACCTTTAAGATGTCTACCATTACGTCTGCTCACGAGAGCGCAACCGGTTCTGCTATGAGCACTTCTAAGATATCTACCACTACGCCTGCTCACGAAAGCGCAACTGGTTCTGCTATGAGCACTTCTAAGATATCTACCACCACGGGTACTCCACAGTATGTCCCGAACCCATCAAGCGTAACAGTTCCTACCAACGGTGGTAACGTTACCCTCCCGACCATGCCATCAAACCTTATCGCTAATGGTGCTGGTTCATTAACCGGATCTGTCTTTGCTGTCCTACTCGGTGCTTTGGCTGTCTTTGCTTGGTAAAATAGTAGCAAACAAAGCTGTGAGAGAGCGGCCGGAGAGAGGGTTAGACAGGACAATGGTGCCTTGAGTTCTATATTTAGCTAGATTGGATGACTAGGTGTTCCACATTAGTAATTAATTTCCGTTTCATGGAGCACTCACTTATACTTCTTCTTTTTGGTCTGAATGTATAGCCTAAGTCCGGTGTTCAATATTTCCTCTGAATCATATAGCGCATTAGAAAAATCAGGATCATGCTTCGATGATTCATATTACATAAATATCGTTGTCTTTAACTCATTTGTTGCTTCGGGCTATAATCTAACAAGTTATCATGCGAAGCAGGGGTGTATCACTCTTATGTCGAGGTTCACTAGGTTTGGCTCACGTTACCGATAGTCCTCTTTGTTGCGACCGATTTTAAGCTTGCATTAACAATAATCAATACAAATACGAGGCAAACCGGAACCGGCATCAGGTGGAGCTCAGCATTAGCCCTGGCGTTCAATAGGATGGATCGGGATGCAGATCAGATTCCTATCGTAATTGGAAGACGGGCTTATAAACTGGTTTCTTCGCACGATACGGTCCCAACATTGTTAGCATACCGAGGTTGAAAAGTTTTGTAAGTTAATAGAATTTCTCGAAGAGTGCTAGATGATATTGTACCCAACAAATGTAATCAAGTCAGGTCTATTACACCTTATCTCTATACAGAGATACAACTTTGTACGAAGCTGGATCTCTAGACAAATTCAGCTGCAAAACTTCAATGATCTGAAACCTCTGTTATAAAATCGTGGCTACGCTAAACCTATCAACCGTCCCTCAGGAGCTACTACTATCAAGCCTGTTGGATTATATAAATGAAGTCAAATGGATTGTTGTGGACGGATTACGGTTCCACATTTACCTCAAACAGCTAACAAATTTATATATCTGACCGTCCTACACAGACTTACAACTTTTAAATTTCACGTTGCCATTAATGCTACGCTATTATTCCCTCGAATATGTCTTCTAGAATTATGCTAGTATTTCGGGGCGATGGATTGTTTTCACATAGGGATATATTATACGTACTATATACGTCGCTTAAGCACATCGTTCATGATTTTTAAACCCTCATTTAGGTATTTAAGCCACTCCCTTCCTCCGAACCAAAAGTTCTGCTTGTGGATTTGGCTGGATGTTAAAATCATGAAAAATATCTAGCGGCCTCTCAAATCCTACCGCAAACTTCAGATCATAATTCATCAATAATTCTGCAATAATAATTTTTAGCTCAAAAGCTACAAAAAATCTGCCTGGACAAGCATGGAAACCAGCTCCAAAGTTGGTGGATTCATTTGATACGCTTGCGAAGTGGAATTTGGTTACATCGCCCTCTTCTCTCATGCGGTAGAATCGAAGTGCATCGAATTTATCTGGGTTGGGGTAAGTGTCTGGATCGTGCGTAGCTTCGTAAGTGGGGAAAGAGAGGATAGTGTTTGCGGGTAAGTGCAAGCCATCAGAAAATGTATATGGGACGACGGTTGATCGTTGCATAGTTACTATGAAGCGTTAGCACACGCAGCAGGTCTTTTTCTAAAGAAAATTAATTCTCCCGTACCTAGTCCCGCTGGGTGGAGCCTTTGACTCTCCTTCAGAAAACTGTCCAGTTTTCGAAGTTTTCCAAGACTTAATTTTGTCCATTCTGGAGACTCGGCTTTTGTTTGCTTGATCTCCTCGATCAACTCAGGAATATACTCAGAGTGAGCGATGAGGTCGTAAATAATGGAGATAAGAGAGGCACTGGTACTGTGGATTCCAGCCATGTATAGAAACAGAACTGAATCCGCCACCTCAGCTGACGTAGGTGGTTTCCCACGGGCGTTTTCAATAAGCCACTGGACTACATCCCTAGTTTTTTCGTTACCAATAGCAGAGAGACGCTTTTTGTAAGTGGGTTCTATGAGCTGCGCCGCTTTCTTTCGCAATTTGATTAGGTCATTTCGCCATGGGGCGGTCCATGGCGCAAGCCACTGCCATCGAGAGGAGTAAAGGGCTCGAATTCCCATCGCTGACTTCATGATACCGGTGGTATTATCGATGGTGAGCTGGATCCATTCCGGATTTTTGCAAAGCTCGTTTCCTACGAGTATTCGGCCGGTTACTCTCGAGATGACTGGCAGAATCGCTTCCCACGGTTTTAGAGTTGCCCAATCTGAAATTGTCAACTCCCGTCTTCAAATTCTATGGGTAGGATTTTATACTTCCATCACATTCAGGGATGACGAGCTTGAATGTTTCTTTACATTCCTCTGTTATCCCCGCTACCAAATCTCCTAAGAGTTTTTGATAAACCCAAAACTTTTCCATTTGAGAGGCAAACTTACCAAGATTCTTATTCACATCAATTCTTGTTACATGAGTACCTGCAGCTGATGGAAGGACAGATCCACTTCTTTCTAAAAGAAAAGCCTTTGTTTCAATGTCAACTTTTTTATAAATCACAACCACATCAGTATCTACACTTACTTGTATTGAGTACAAAGGAAAGCTAATTTTACTCTCAGGAGCGTTCTTAACCTCGTTCAAATAGTTCTTTGATATGATAACTTGTGGGCTGTTTTCATCTGAGGGATTTCGAATTTTGAACATAAGTCCCTTTTTAGAGTACTTTGATCAAGGGTTAGTCAGTAATCACTAGGAGTGGCAGGTCTTAATGTTTACTTGGAGATATCCCTTGTGCATAACCTCTCTCGTCTCGCTGATGTATCTCTCTAGGCTATCATTTTCATCAAATTTGACAAGCGGAATGTGAGAAAGTTCTCGCACTTTTCTCAATGCCCTCCGGGAAATGATAGTTTGGACCAAAAGTCCAAATCCTACAGCGAGACTGAGATATGCTAACAAAGACATGATCCTACAAAATATTCAAAGTAAAGAGTTGATCTCTCTATCATGTATGGCATTATGTTCATAAATCATATAATCCGAACGTTTTACTGACCGTATCGTGCGCTAATTGAATTTCGGTACCGACCCCGAATGGATCGCAAGTTATTCGGCGTGTCGTAGAGTCGGCATGCAGGTCCGCCCGAAACATAACCCTATTAAGTTAGTCTGATATAATATGCCACAACACAGTAAGTTTTCTACTTTGCCACCTAGAAAACTGTATGTTTGGAACTTCAAGTAGTACACGTCCTTATTAACCATCATTGTGAACTTTGATTTTATATTCCTATCTTTCTAGTTAGGATGAAGCCCTACGTCAAAACACTGGACAATACGACGCGATGATTATGGGTTTTAGGTGAGTAGCAAATTTTATAGTAGTTCTATGAAAGAAGAGCAGAAATGAAAATGTATAGAGACTCCCAGTTCGTCTGCAGAAGGTTGTTATCAATTGCAAATTAAACTGTGCTACCGACTAGAGCATAATTTCAGTGACCCATCCTAAAAGACTTGTTTGACTTCTACCTCGTTATTGTGTTGCTTAGGAGAGCCCAAAAACACCACAAGCTTCTGAGCCGACACGCTCCTCGTCCTGAGCAAATCAATTCCATCAAGAACACCCTGCCAGCCGCCTGGCACCACCCTAACAGGATGTGATCTCAGTCTCTTAGCATCAAATAGCTTCTGAATATCGCGATAGTACTTGATGCCAAACACCCGTTTCGCCGGGTCCGCTTCGCTCCCATATCCATTATCCAAAGGGATCCTGTTCCCAATGATTGACGAGCCCATAACGAATGTTGGTGCAACAGTTGGCCGGGTGTGGTTAAGTGGTTGCCACATTTCTAGTGCAATATATTTCCCGCCTGCTCTGCCAATACTTTGGTAGCATAATCTTTGAGTTTTCGCTTCTGTTATGGGGTCAAGTACTAGCTCGAGGGAGTTCTCGGTATATAATTTGATGTCTTCTGCGCATGTTGGTGATTTATAGTCGTACATCCTTTCGGCTCCGTATGACTTGACCAGTTCGAAATTTTTAGGGGAGCATGTCGTGATTGGGATATGGCCGTAACTGCAATCCAACTTAATTACATAAAGAACGAAGAAGCAAGAAGAAATGAAATTAATAAATTCTTACATCCTGAGAAGTTGTATAGCCAGTGTCCCAATAGAAGTACTTCCAGCATATACAAGAACCTGTTCCGGCTCCTCCGCAGGCTCTTCCGGACTCCCTTCAAGACCCATTCCACCATCCCAGAAAAATGACAACCCTAGGGTCGCAATACCACTAGATCCAAAACATGCAGCAGTTTCCCACGGCATGTAGTCTGGCTTTTTGAAAAGCAGTTCAGGATCAGCTCGCAAATATTGTGCAAAGGAACCAGATTCAGGATCAATAGGGTTAGCTCCATGACAAGCGCCGAAAACAGCATCACCAACTTTCCAAGTCGGTTTGGATGGTAATTTTGAAACTTCAGGACCAATTGCCACGATGATTCCGGTGTAATCGGTTCCGCTGACAACACCTTTTGTTGGGAATCTATATGGCATTTTATAGTCGCAGGGATTGAGAGCAACTGCGATGACTCTTACGAGCATCCTGTTCGGAGGAATATGTGGAAGAGGAACCCCACTGGTGATCTGGAGTATTCCGCCATCGACTTGAAGAATTGCTCGCTGGGTTTTGGGAATATCCGCAGGGATGTAGGTAACTGGTTGGGGAGCCATTATGATGTGCCGTTTCTTTTTGTAAAGCAAGAATTTAATAACAGAGGAGAGGCTGGAAAAAGGATAGAAACAATAGGCAATAATGAGAGTGGATTTTGCAGAGGAATGATTTCAGTGCCACTCGGCTTCATAGATATTTTCGGTTTCGCTACATTCGGTCGGAGATCTCTTCACACAAAATTGGCCCGAATAGTTCGATGATTTGGGCCAGACACATTTACAGATCTTCTATTACGAGTACCCTAAATACTTATCATATTGCTTCCACAATCCGTCATACTACCCATATCAACTTCTACTTAGTCATATAAATATGGCACCATCACGCGTAATTCCCACTCTTCTCACCCTCCTCGGCTCTGCCCTTGTCCAAAGCTGGGAATACAACTTCCCATCAGCATGGGAACTACAATGGAGCTCCTCTTCTTCCTCGCAACAGATCCTTGGCGGTGACGAAAGCTGCACAACAAGCTACATGACGGCCTTTGAGGTGGCTAAATCTGGTACAGATATCTGGCTCTCAACCAATCCTCTCGACGATTTCGAAGCACCAAAAATCCTGCCTCTGAACTCTAGTTCTGGAGAACAATGGGAGTTCGATGGGATTTCGGATGATGGCATGTATTCATTCATTTTTGGCTTCTACCGCGATCCAGGTCTTTCCCTCATGGGATCGGGGAATTTCCGTCTCTCTGCGGAACTCGCATACGCAAATGGGACACGATTTGGAAGAGTCGACTATGCGGCTGAGTCAACCGTGCAGTCTTGCCCAGATAGCACAAAAGGGGTGTGGAAATCTAGGGAGTTTAGCTACACCTTTGAGATATCGAAGGATATGAGCCGATTGCGATTGGGGATGGAGACGCCAGATTTGACGGGGAATATATTAATGACTTCTCGGACGCTACCAAGGTATGCGGACGCAAAGACCTTCCCTCATGCCAATGCTTCCACGGCTATAACCCCGCATTTCCACTGGGTAGAGCCGGTTCCGGTCGGGGATGTGAAGGTTGATCTGATGGTTAAGGGGGAGAAGTTCGTTTGGGAAGGACTAGGTGGTCATAATCGACTTTGGTCACCTTTCAACTGGTTCACGTGCCTAAAGGCTCTTAATGCAGTTAGAATGAAAGCAGGGCCATACTCTCTTTCGTACATGAAATTCACGTCGAGAATCAACGATGGGGAGGATTACGTTTCCGTACTTCTTATGAAAGATGGCGAAAAGTTATTCTCTACGACAGTGGGCGAGGCCTCTCAGAACGAGGATTATGTTTTGATGACGAAAACCTACAATGGTTCTGTTTTCGGTACTCTTCGAGACAAAGTTACTGGGTATGAACTTGAATTGATTTCGCCGTCAAAGAAGAAGCATTGGACTTTTATCATGGAACATAAGAATATTGCCTTTGAATACCTGATTGGAAGGGGCCGGGGCGGCAGCGGATTTTCCAGTAGCTCGAGTGGAGGGCCTGTGGGATTGGAGCAGTTCAGAGGTGTTGCTTTGACAGAAGCGCTTAACTTTCCTGACAGCTCCCCTCTCTTCACAAACCAGTACAAGAAATGATAAATTCACATAGGATGCTTAAATTTCATGAGGAGGGTATAGAAGTTGGGGTGCATCGATTAAAGAATTGGTGAGCCAAGTCACTTTGTTATTTTGAACAATTTAATTCTTGAATTCTCTCACAAAATCATAAACAAGCCTTAACCTCAAATCCTGGTCTCCCTTCTTTGTTAAACTATATCGAACATAGTACCTCTCACCACCTATTCTCTCAATTCCCCAAATTGAAGTCGTCTCCCATCCATTCTCAATGCTTCTCACTGTCTCAACGATCGAAATATCTGCCTCGAACTTTGTTCTCACAGCTGCATCCTCAATTTCGGCTACAGAGACGTACTTCGCCGCTACTGTAATCTTCCCGAAAATAGGAACAGTAGATTCCCGGGCTACCGAGTCTAATATGTATGTATCCTGGGAGTTGAACCTGCCTGGAGTAACGATTTGTGTTACGTGGATAGTGGTGATTGGATTTGATTCCTTGTCAGAACAAGCTTCAGGCGAGCAAGTATCTTGCTTCATGTAGAGTTGGACAGTAGCAAAGTTTATTACCTTGCGAACTATCCAGGGAATATCTTGCTGCAGGTCGAGCTTCAGCAACAACCCGGGGATAAATACTAGCGTACGACTTACTAGCACAAATAAAGGATTAATATCATCGGAAAGCGTTCGATTCTAACACTCATGTTAGGAATTTTAATACAAGGTGTCAAGTAACAATTATTGAAGTCTTACTATTTGCCACACTCCTGTCATATTCAATACTGATTTAGTGTCTGGAGCCGCCATGATTCACGTATTAAATGATTGTAAATGTCCGCGCCTGGATATTTTAAGTGAGATACTCTAATGTCGCGCACAGTTTAGAGGATACCTTACGGAATCAGTTGTATGCGGAGCACTGAGTGTGGATTTTCGGGCTGTAAGTATCGGCTACAGGTATCGGTTCGGAGTTGGTGGCGGGTGAACGTAAAATATTCGGTCAGCTACTTCCGAAAGCGATTCTAGACCACCGACAAATTAAATCGACAACCGCTTGCTGCCTTCATGTATAGTGGTACTTGAAAGAACAGTACGCTTGCTTATTTCGAAAGTCAAGGTTCTCTTCCTGTAGAATTTCTCACAAAATTATTCAAGTTTCAATGCCTAAGGATATACAGAAAATGTTAGACTTCGATATTCTAGAGCAAATCACCATCATTCGCCAAACTCTGGCACCGTTACGACTGACAAGATGGCAAATGTTTAAGTCCGTGGTTTCAAGTGTCTTTCGAAAAATGCCCACAATCGCCTTCTTGCTTTCACTATCCGTCGGTTTCGCTTTTGTCTATATTCTGTGGAAAGCACTTAACCGCCCGAAAGACGTTGAGAAACTTGGAATGCCAATACTTGGTGGCTCAAAACAACATAGGAATGATTTCGCTTCTATTGTTGAAGAGGGTAGAAGGAAAGTTAGTAAACACGCATTGGCCTTCGGGGAAACGAAAAAAGATCTGACGTTGTCCAGTATCCTAGCCAGCCCTATATTATCAAAACGCAAGATCTTCCATACGTAGTGTTCCCAACCTCGATGTTCGATGAGATTAAGAAATTACCGCACCATATAGCATCTGGTCAAGAATTTCAACTCAAGACATATTTCGGCCAGTATACAACTCCTGGAACGGATACACCGGCCTTTTTGAAGGCGGTCAGCATTGATCTGGCACGAAGCATTCCAATCAAGGTTCCTACCCGACAGGAAGATGCAAGAGACGCAGCTGATGATGTTTTCGGATACTGCGAGGACTGGAAGGAATTCAAGCTTTTCCCTACCACAGCCAAGATGATTTCTATGATGAACGGCTCTACATTTTTAGGACGAGAAGTTGGAAGAAGTGACCGTTGGGTGGAACTGGTGGGAAAACTTCCATTCCAGGTTATGGTTGGCACTTTTATGATCAGTCGTTTGCCTCGCTGGATTCAGACCATCCTCGCACCAATCATATATGCTCCAGCCATCATAACGAAGTGGAGAATGAAATGGGCAATTTCAGGGGTTATCAAGAAAGACATTGAAGATTTCAGAAATGCCAAAGATAAGAAAAGTTTGTTGAGGTTGACAGAGGAGGGAAAAGTGCCTCTCACGGCAGCTCTGATGTCTCGCTACACGAAAGAAGAGGCCACTCTGGATCGTATTCTCCAAGACTATGTCATTGCATCTTTCGTCTCGACTCCTTCGAGTGCAGCTGCATTGTATTTAACCATGATGGAACTGGCAAACCATCCGAACTTGATCGAAGTTTTGCGCGAAGAGCTGCAGCAGGTTATGGTGGAAGGTAAACTGCCTAAAACACATCTTGGAGAGCTCAGGAAGATGGATAGCGTTATGAGGGAATCTGCAAGGGCTAATCCTTTCAGTCTTCGTAAGTACTCCATCACATATAGCCAGACAAGTTATGCTAATAAATTAAACAGTTGCGCTTTATAGACTTACGATGGTCCCTTTGAGACTTTCCGCTGGCCCAGAATTACCCAAAGGAACACTAATCTGTGTTGATGTGCATCACATTAACAATTCAAGGGAGCTTTGGGAAAAGCCCGAGGAGTTTAACGGGTTGCGCTTTCACGAACTCAGGAAAGAGACTGGAAAAGAGAACAAACATCAGTTTGTGTCTACGGGCAATGATTCACCCGGATGGGGAGATGGACCAATGGCATGTCCAGGTCGATTGTTTGCAAACAGCACCATCAAGATTGCGTTGGCCCATTTAATCATGAACTATGACTTCAAGTTTGCTCCAGGTGAGCAAAAGCCAGTGCGAACTACTCTTCCAAATGGTACCTGGAATCCTGGTCTCGATGCTAAACTCGTTCTTAAATCGAGAAAGTGATTTACTTGAAGGGCGATAAAAGTCTAGATGTCAGCAGTGGTTTCAACAACCATGCCTCACTTTCCCTCACTAAAATTTTGAACATGAGAAAAGGGAGCGGAATTTTGAACTATACTTTGGAGCGAACTGATACTGAAAATCTTCCAATTGGAGAGCAGAGATGTGTAACAAAGGGGAAGAAAGTCGCAATTTTGGAATTTATGAATAGGAGAGGCTCAGAGATTGCGGTAACATAACTTTATGCATATCACAGCACTTACACTTGAATTTGTAATGGTAATGTGACTGCACAAATTAAAATATGGAAACCATTGTGGGATAACATTTTTCGAACTGGATGCACAACTTTTATTGCGAACGACGAATATTACCACGTGTACATGGTATTCGTATTTTGATAAGACATGACCTGAATGCAACAATCGAAGGCCTTGCTGCTCTCGACATTGAAATAATGTGAAGAAACACGAATTTAAGATGTCGCGTAAATACAGAGATAGCCAAAGTATAATAGGACCGTAGAGTAAGAATGAGGCTTTCCCTGAACTCTATAATCTCTCCTCGCCTTTAAGACAAGTAGCCTCAAAAGAAGCAATGTTCACTGGGTTTAAATCTCAACCCGAACTCGCTGCTGCTGCCGCTCTCTGGTGTTATTATCACCGGACCAATGAGAAAGTCATCGGAGTCGGTGGTTCAATATCGGCCGCTTGGATTCGGAGAGCATACCCCTCTGCTATGAGGTGCTAGATTCATTGAGAAGTGTCGGAGGTACGTATACAGGATTAGAAAAATTGTTGTTGGCTGTGATAATCGTCTAGTACTGCCAGTTTGCAATCCAGGTTTTCAGCAAGAACGAGACGTAGAGAGAAGGACCTCGAAGCCTCTCACGTATCCTTTCAACCAGAAGACTAAAAGACTTTGCCTACGAGAATATACACCATGGACTCGCAAAAGAGCCAAAGAAACGAGCCCATTGCGATAATTGGTAGTGGTTGTAGATTTCCTGGGGGAGCCAGTACTCCTTCAAGATTATGGGAACTGTTGCGAGAGCCTTGTGACGTTCTGAGCGTGATCCCAGAGAATCGATTTAACCGCGATGCATTTTATCATCCTGATAACACACACCACGGCACGAGCAATGTGCTCCATTCATATTTTCTCTCTGAAGACCTTCGCCAATTTGATGCACAATTTTTTGGAATTAAACCAGTTGAAGCAAACGCCATTGACCCGCAGCAGCGCTTGCTCCTCGAAACCGTATACGAGAGTGTGGAAGCCGCCGGTCTGTTGATCAAGGACCTGCAAGGCTCTCAAACTGCAGTCTATGTTGGCTTGATGTGCAATGACTACTCCGATCTGGTGGGACGGGACACCTCCTACTTTCCCATGTATTCTGCGACAGGAATCGCAAATAGTATTATTTCTAACCGCATCTCCTATTTTTTTGACTGGCATGGTCCATCCATGACCATTGACACGGCGTGTAGCAGTAGTCTCGTTGCTGTCCACCAGGCAGTTCAGACTCTTAGATCAGGAGACTCGCGAGTTGCAGTTGCAGCTGGATCCAATTTGATCCTTGGACCGGAGCAATATATCGTTGAGAGCAATCTGCAGATGCTATCCCCCGATGGTAGATCATACATGTGGGATGAACGAGCAAACGGTTATGCTCGAGGAGAAGGCGTCGCGGCGGTCGTGCTTAAAACGTTGAGTGCGGCAATTGAAGATGGAGACGATATCGAGTGCATAATCCGGGAGACGGGTCTCAATCAAGTAGGTTAATCTTCCTGCTTTCCTGCTTTTATTGCGATCATCATAATTGCTAATATTTGTACTCCGTACAGGATGGAAAAACGAAAGGCATAACAATGCCAAGTGCAAGTGCGCAAGCGGCGCTTATTGAAGCAACCTATCAGAAAGCTCATTTGGATTTATCTGACCCATGTGATCGTCCCCAATTCTTTGAGGCTCATGGTCCGTTAAACTCTCTCTTTTATATCTCTCCCGAATTCCTTTATAGGAACGTTTAAGCTGAGTTTCCGCTTATACTGCGACAGGAACTGGTACTCCTGCAGGAGATCCTACAGAGGCTGAGGCGATTAGTACCGCTTTCTTCAAAAATAATCCTCCCAGAAGGCAAAGTTCTGATCCTCTCTACGTGGGTTCAATCAAGACTGTTATTGGCCATACCGAGGGAACTGCAGGACTCGCAGGCCTTCTCAAGGCTTCTTTAGCACTTAAATATGGAGTTATTCCGCCCAATAGGCTCTTTGACAAGCTTTCACCCTCCGTAGAGCCCTTTTACACCAATTTAGAGATCACGACAAAAGCGAAGCCTTGGCCATCGATTGAATATGGTAGCCCACGAAGGGCATCTGTGAACTCATTTGGATTTGGAGGAGCAAATGCCCACTGTATCTTAGAGAGCTACACTCCTCCGACTGCACAAATGGCAAATTGCCATGACGATGCTCTCATATGTACCCCATTCACATTCTCTGCTACTTCGGAACGCTCTCTTGTAGCGATCGTGACTTCCTACTCGAAACTTTTGAAAACAGAGGCATCGATCAACCTCCGCGCTTTATCACGGACTCTGAATACTAGGAGATTCGCCTTCCCCATCAGAGTGTCTTTTGCAGCGCTGGATATCTCGAGTCTTTGCTCAAAGCTTGATTCATTCGTCGAAGGACAAGGTGAAAAATCAGTCACAGCCATTACTCCAAGCCCAGGTCCACTGCGTGTTCTTGGGGTTTTTACTGGCCAAAGCGCGCAGTGGGCTCAGATGGGTGCAAAATTGATGGCTTTCCCAGCAGTCGCAGACATTGTGGACCAATTGGAGCAAAGCCTGGCAGATCTTTCACAAGATCGTCCAAAATGGTCTTTGAAGGCAGAGCTTTTGGCTGACAGGATATCATCTCGTGTGATGGAGGCGGCTATTTCTCAACCACTCTGCACTGCGGTGCAAATTGTATTGGTTGACCTTGCTCGGGCTGCTGGAATCAAGTTTGCAGCTGTCGTTGGCCATTCCTCTGGTGAGATTGGAGCTGCCTACGCGGCAGGCTATCTTTCAGCCAGTGATGCAATTCGCATTGCATACTTCCGTGGCCTCAATCTTTGTTTAGCGCAAGGCAAAAATGGCCAGGCTGGGGGGATGATAGCCGTCGGAACCTCCTATGAGGATGCCAAGGAATTCTGCAATCTCAGAAAGTTCCTTGGAAAGGTCTGCGTAGCTGCAAGTAACTCGGCAACTAGTGTCACTATATCAGGAGATGCAGATGTGATCGAAAGGGTCCAGGCCGTGTTTGAGGAAGAGAAGAAGTTCGCAAGAGTTCTCAAGGTTGACAAAGCCTATCATTCTCATCACATGATACCTTGCTCTGAGGCATATCTTAAATCTCTCCGGTCTTGCGGAATCAGAGCTCGACGACCGGTAGATTCTGAGTGCTTATGGGTATCTAGCGTCTATTACGAAGATATCAGCCATGTGAAAGATGATTTAAGCGACTCTTACTGGGTGAGCAATCTTGTTTCTCCTGTCATGTTCTCACAAGCACTTGAATATGCTCTTGGGGAAGAAAAGTTCGATCTTGCTCTCGAGCTTGGGCCACATCCTGCTCTGAAAGGACCTGCTATTCAAGTTATTCAAGACACTTTGGGGGATAAAATTCCATACACAGGTCTCCTTAGTCGAGGGCTTAACGATGTGGAAGCATTTGCCAACGGCCTTGGTAACATTTGGTCTTCTATTGGCAAATCCGCAGTCGACTTTACTAGTTACGACAGTCTGGTGATTAATACGAAGGCTCCAAAAATGCTTAAAGGGCTCCCACCTTACTCTTGGGAACACGATCGTTCTTATTGGCATGAGTCCCGAGTTTCAAAGTCATATCGTGAGCGACAACACCGACCTCACGAGCTACTTGGTATTCGCTCCCACAATTGTTCTGAGGTGGAAGTTCTATGGGATAACTACCTTATTCCCAAAGAGATACCATGGATTTCTGGTCATCAAATTCAGGGACAAATGGTTTTTCCGGGTGCTGGATACATGTCGACTGCGTTCGAGGCTGCTCTTGAGATTGCCGGCAATGAGACCGTAAAGCTTATTGAATTGACAAACTTTACCATTGGCCAAGCACTGGTTTTCGATACTGAAAACTCGAGCGTCGAAATACATGTCTCTTTGACGGATATCCAGCGCCGTGGGTCACGGCTATCGGCCATATTTAGTTTCTTTTCCACAGGAAGTAAAGAACCAGGACCTTTGCAGCTGAATGCGAGGGGAGGACTTCATATAACATTCGGGGACGTGGACTCATCCATACTGCCGCCGATGCCTAAGCCTCACTTCGCGATGATGGAAGTGGAGTCCGGCCGTTTCTATGATTCTTTCGCCGAAAATGGTTATAAGTACACAGGTCCTTTCAAGGCGTTATCGGAGGTAGAGAGAAAAACTGGTAACGCAACTGGTCTTATTGCAGTTCCTGAAAGTGTTAATCCCGATAAGAGGCTCCTTATACACCCAGCAGCATTAGATGCGGCGGTCCAATCAATCCTTCTTGCATACTGCTACCCAGGTGATGGCCGCCTTCGGACCCTTCAACTCCCTACAGATATTTCGCGTATCGCTATTAATCCGGTCCTAGCTGTTGCAAATTCCATTGCAGGGTTTTCGTTGAAATTCTGTTCTACTATTATTGAAGATGGCTCATCCAAAATAAATGGAGACGTCGATCTTTATCCTATAGGATGCCAGAATGCAATGCTCCAGCTTGAAGGCATGCATACAACGCCTATGATTCCCCCCACTGTAGACACGGACTTTCATCTATTCTCTGAGGCTGTGTGGGATGTTGCTACCCCAGACGCAATGTCATGTTCTACAGAAATCATGAAGAGTTATGAGTTTTCGTTCCTGTTGGAAAGAGTCGCTCACTTTTACCTTCGCAACCTCCAAAATGAAACCACTCTAAAAGATCGTGAGAATTGCGAATGGCATCACAAGCAGCTCTTTTATTATCTCGACACTATGCTTGGTCGTGTTGCCAGTGGAGACCATCCTTTCGCGAGGAGCGAGTGGGTTAACGATACACACGAAGATATACAATTTATAATTAATAGTTATCCGGAAAGTATTGACCTTCGGCTCATGCATGCTGTTGGAGAGAATATAACTGCGGTAATTCGTGGGGAAATGTCTATGCTTGAGCCTATGATAAAAGATAACATGCTCAATGACTTCTATGTTCTTGGATTTGGAATGTCCGAGTATCTTCAGCGACTCTCTGCTACTGCAAAACAAATAGGTCACCGCCATCCGACGATGAACGTGTTGGAAATTGGTGCAGGGACTGGCGGAGCTACGAAGTCGATTATGAAGGAACTCGATGAAGCATTCGCATCGTATACCTTTACTGATATTTCAGGTGGATTCTTCGAAAAAGCAAAAGAGACCTTCAAGGATCGCGAGTCTAAAATGGTCTTCAAAACTCTTGATATCGAGAAGAACGTGGCTGAACAGGGGTTTGCGGAACACTCGTTTGATTTGATTGTAGCATCCCTCGTTCTCCACGCGACAACCAAGCTTGACGAGACAATGAAGAATGTTCGGCAGCTATTAAAGCCTGGCGGGTACTTGCTCCTATTGGAGATAACCGATAACGACCCGATGAGATTTGGATTCATTTTTGGCGGCTTACCAGGCTGGTGGCTCGGTGTGGATGACGGAAGAACGATATCGCCATGCATTGAGCCAGGCAAGTGGGAAACTCTACTAAAAGCGCATGGTTTTTCTGGGATTGATACGATGAGTTCTCATAGAACTAGAGAGCCCATTCCCTTATGCGTTATGCTCGGACAAGCAATGGACGATCGAGTCGAATTTCTACGGAATCCGCTCTCCGCCGTAGATCAAGCCAATATGAACTTACACCTTCAAGAGATCACAGTTATTGGTGGTAGTACACCGCAGACCTCAAGTTGCATTTCCGAATTAAGCAGTTTTCTATATCCATACTGCGACGAGATCAACGAAGTGCAATCATTGCGTAGTCTTGAAATGATTGACTTGTCGTTTGGGGGTAGTGTTA